>ENA-OFCI01000034-OFCI01000034.1-metagenomes-genome-assembly--contig:-NODE-34-length-88994-cov-5.600546_pt1:5000-88994 | contig 88994 bp, 73 predicted proteins | sample MGYA00153391_OFCI01 | MGnify analysis MGYA00153391
GATATATTTTTGGTAGGCAAATCCGCCGAGAATGTCGAACCTGATAGTACTGCAAAGCTTCGGCAGCGTAGATAGTGATCCTAATCAGAGCACCGAGAAAAACCTCTAAGTTATGTTTAAAGCAGCCCGTACCGCAAACCGACACAGGTGGGTGGGATGAGTATTCTAAGGCGCTCGGGTGAGCCGTGGAGAAGGAACTAGGCAAATTAACGCTGTAACTTCGGGATAAAGCGTACCACAGTCATGTGGTCTCAGTAAAATGGTACAACCAACTGTTTAGCAAAAACACAGGGCCCTGCAAAATCGAAAGATGACGTATAGAGCCTGATACCTGCCCGGTGCTGGAAGGTTAAGGAAGGATGTTCGACGCAAGTCAAAGCTTCTGACTGAAGCCCCAGTAAACGGCGGCCGTAACTATAACGGTCCTAAGGTAGCGAAATTCCTTGTCGGGTAAGTTCCGACCTGCACGAATGGTCTAATGAGTTGTACACTGTCTCCTCCACGAGCCCGGTGAAATTGTAGTATCGGTGAAGATGCCGGTTACCCGTCACGGGACGGAAAGACCCCATGAACCTTCACTACAACTTTGCATTGATTTTGAATTTTTGATGTGTAGGATAGTTGGGAGACTTTGAAGTAGTGTCGCCAGGCATTATGGAGTCGTCGTTGAAATACCAACCTTTAAACATTTAGAATCTAATCCCTTGCGGGAAACAGTGCATGGTGGGTAGTTTGACTGGGGTGGTCGCCTCCTAAAGTGTAACGGAGGCTTGCAAAGGTTCCTTCAGTACGGTTGGTAATCGTACATAGAGCGTATTAGTATAAGGGAGCTTGACTGTGAGACTTACAAGTCGAGCAGGGACGAAAGTCGGCTAAAGTGATCCGGCGGTTCTGTATGGAAGGGCCGTCGCTCAAAGGATAAAAGGTACTCTGGGGATAACAGGCTGATCTCCCCCAAGAGCTCATATCGACGGGGAGGTTTGGCACCTCGATGTCGGCTCGTCACATCCTGGGGCTGGAGAAGGTCCCAAGGGTTCGGCTGTTCGCCGATTAAAGTGGCACGTGAACTGGGTTCAGAACGTCGCAAGACAGTTCGGTCCCTATCTGTGATGGGCGCAAGTAAATTGAGAGGACATGACTTTAGTACGAGAGGACCGAGTCGTATGTACCGCTGGTGTATCTGTTGTGCCGCCAGGTGCAATGCAGAGTAGCTACGTACAGCATGGATAAACGCTGAAAGCATCTAAGCGTGAAACCAACCTCAAGATGAGTTTACTTTTAAGGGTCGTCAGAGACTATGACGTTGATAGGCTACAGGTATAAGGGTGGTAACATCGAAGCCGAGTAGTACTAATTGCCCGTAAGCTTTATTTTTTATTTTTAGCCCCTCCCAACCTCCCCAAAAGGAAGGAACAGGATAAGGCAACAAAATACAACTGCTGTAACAAAAACAACTTATCCCAATATGTAATTTTATTAACTGTAGTTAGTAGCAAGAAAATAGTATCAAGTATCAAGACAAAAGAGCAGCAGTGCCTAAAATCTCAATACTCAATACTTAGATCTCAATACTGATTATCTGAACTCTTTATGGTGATTTTGCCGAGGGTGTTCACCTCTTCCCATACCGAACAGAGAAGTTAAGCCCCTCATGGCCGATGGTACTGCACAAAAATGTGGGAGAGTAGGTAGTTGCCATATTTATTTATTAAAACCCTTACAATAAAATGTAAGGGTTTTTTTATGGGCAATATTTCCCATCTCCATTCAAATACAATTTTCGAAATTTTTATTCCCTTTGATTCTTATCTATTTCTCTTTATTAAATTAACCCGTTGGTGGAGTTATTTTTTAAAAAAGTGGGACAAAAGATGCTATGCAGTTGTCTTAGTTAGTGACTAAACGCACCAAAATAACATACACAACATCCGTATAAATTTCATAAGAATTATTGACGTATTAAAAGATATTTTTGGTGATGAAATAAGTGAAAAAGGCAATTACTTAAGGCGTGGCAGTGTACCAAAATTCTCTGATATAGAATTGATAGCTTTAAGCCTTACAGCAGAATGCCTCGGCATTGATAGTGAAAATTATTTGTTTTCAAAATTGAATAAGGAATACCTAAATGATTTTGAAAATTTGATTAGTAGAAGGCAATACAATGATCGTAGAAAATTACTGTTTGAAAAGACAGAAGCTGTCCGTAAGTCAATGGCAGAGTGTATTAATGAACAAGCGGATATTTTTGCAATAGAATCAATGCCATTGGAGATATGTAAGATATCAAGAGAACAAAGAAATAAAATGGGTAAAGAATCGGAGCACCATTCACCGGATAAAGATTATTGTGCATCGCAGAAAAAATATTTTTATGGCTATAAATTACACAGTGTTTGTTCAGCCGTCGACGTAATACAATCACTGGATTTAACCAAAGCAAGTGTACATGATGTACACTACTTAAAAGATGTAAAAGAATTGTTTAGCAAATGCATGATTATTGGCGACAAAGGATACATTAGCAGGCAACAACAAATCAACTTATTTGAAACAGCCGGAATCGAATTAGAAGTGCCTTTGAGAAGCAATCAGAAAGAACAAAAGCCAACGATGTGGATTTTAAAAAAAGTAAGGAAAAGAATTGAAACTGTTTTTTCACAGTTATGTGACCAGTTTATGATGCAGCGCAATTATGCCAAATCCTTTACTGGCTTTAAGTCCAGAGTTTTGGCCAAGGTGACTGGCTTGACAGTTTTACAGTTCTTAAACAAATTTATTTACAACAAACCTGTGGACAGAGTAAAACATACCCTTGCTGATTAACTCCGCCAACGGGTTAATTTAATTAATTGTAGTTCTAAACTAAAATTTCCCCAAAATATTTATGATTCATTTTATCGACATTGGGTATTAATACTATCATATTGTTTTTATGTATTTGCAACAGGGAATATTAATAAATTATCCATGTTTCGTTGATTTGTTCAATCTGATAGCTATATATTTGACACTAATTAAACGTTCTTATTCCTCAAACTTATTTATGGAAGAAAAAAAATTTATTGTTGGATTATCTGAAGTTAGTTTAAGCGATCTCAACACAGTAGGTGGCAAAAATGCATCTCTTGGAGAAATGATTCAAAATCTAACTTCTTTAGGTATAAATATTCCAGGTGGTTTTATTCTAACTGTAGATGCATACGCAGCATTTATAGCTCATAATACATTAGATGCCAATATTAAGGAAATAGTTGGGCAGATGGAACTTTCAAATCTTGAATCCTTAAGGCGCACGGGTTTAAAAGTGCGGCAACTAATTAAGAACGGAAAATTTCCTCAAGATTTAGAAGCTGAAATTATAGCCAGATATTATTCTTTATCAAAAGAATATGATCAAGATATGACCGATGTAGCAGTACGTTCTTCTGCTACTGCTGAAGATTTACCCGATGCATCCTTTGCTGGTCAACAAGAAACTTATTTAAATGTACGTGGCCCGGAATCTTTACTTGCAGCGGTACGAAATTGTTTCGCATCATTATTTACAGACAGGGCTATCAGTTATCGTCAGAGTTTTGGTTACGATCATTTTCAAATTGGCTTATCGGTTGGCATTCAAAAGATGGTGCGTTCAGATCTTGGAGCTTCTGGAGTAGCATTTTCTATAGATACTGAAAGTGGATTTAAAGATGTTGTCGTTATTAACGCTTCTTTTGGGCTTGGCGAATTAGTTGTACAAGGTGCAGTTTCTCCAGATGAATACATTGTTTTTAAACCAACACTTAAAACTGGTTTTACCCCAATTGTAGAAAAGAAGATGGGTATTAAAGATAAAAAGATGGTTTATGGTGATAACCCCGATGAAAGAGTTACAATCATACCCGTAGAAAAACAGTTTCAAAATAGGTTTTGCCTTACAGACGAGCGCATTATACAGCTTTCAAAATGGGTAGTAGAAATTGAAGAATATTATACCAAACTTAAAGGTCACTGGTGCCCAATGGATGTTGAGTGGGCTATTGATGGTATTTCCAAAGAATTATTTATTGTTCAGGCTCGTCCGGAAACTATTCATTCCCAAAAAGAAACAGATAAAATTGTAGAATATCAAATTGCTGACAATGAGCGCCACAATAAACTTATACTTAAAGGAATTGCAGTAGGAGATAAAATGGGCTCAGGAAAAGTAAGAATTTTATTTTCTCTGGATAATCGTGTAACAGAGATGCAGGAGTTTGAAGCAGGTGATGTGTTGGTGACAGATATGACAGACCCAGATTGGGAACCGATTATGAAAAAAGCTTCGGCTATTGTTACAAATAAAGGCGGCCGTACTTGTCACGCAGCAATTGTAGCCCGTGAACTCGGTGTGCCTGCTATAGTTGGTAGTAAAAATGCAACAGATGTACTTTCTGACGGACAAATAATTACCGTTTCCTGCGGTGAGGGTGACGTAGGTTTAGTATATGAGGGTGCTATTCCCTTTGAGAGAATTGAGACTAGTATGAATGATTTACCTAAAGTGAAGACTCCTATTATGCTCAATGTTGCATCGCCGGATCTTGCATTTAAATATTCTCATTTGCCAAATGCGGGAGTAGGACTTGCCCGGGAAGAATTCATTATCAACAATTATATTAAGGTTCATCCAATGGCATTGTTGCGACATAAAACCCTTAATGATCCCGAGCTTACAAAAAAAATAACAGAAATTATAAGGGGTTATGAAAATGAAGAAACCTTTTTTGTTGAACAACTTTCTTACGGTATAGCAAAAATTGCATCTGCATTTTATCCCAATAAAGTTATTGTACGCTTCTCAGATTTTAAAACCAACGAATATAAAAATATGCTTGGTGGGCACTATTTTGAGCCTGATGAAGAAAACCCAATGATTGGATGGCGTGGAGCTTCCCGTTACTACAATAAAGATTACAAAGAAGCTTATGGCTTAGAATGTAAAGCCATTAAACTGGTAAGAGAAAAAATGGGTTTAAGCAACGTAGTGGTCATGCTTCCCTTTACTCGTACAGTTGAAGAATGTTTAAAAGTGCAGGAGGTAATGGCAGAATATGGTTTGAAACGGGGCGAAAATGGGCTTGAACTTTATTTAATGGCTGAAGTACCGAGTAACGTTATTCTTGCAAATGAATTTGCAAAACACATAGATGGTTTTTCGATAGGATCCAATGATCTTACGCAGCTAACTTTAGGGTTGGATAGAGATTCATCTTTGGTTGCATATTTATACGATGAAAGAAACCCCGCTGTAAAAGAAATGATACGAATGCTGATTAAAGCTGCCAAAGCAAACAATGTAAAAGTTGGTATATGCGGGCAGGGACCATCTGACTTTCCTGATTTTGCGCAGTTTTTGGTAGAGGAAGGAATTGATTCTATTTCTGTAACACCAGATTCTGTTTTTAAAACCCTAAAAGCGATTCATGCAGTAGAAAATCTGTAGAAAATATATTTAAAGATTTCATTTTCTTTTTAAAAGATAATTTGAAAGCTAAATTTTCAAGAACAAAAATACTTTATCCAAATGTTTATTATCCAAAAACAGCTTTTGCACTAAATTTAAGAGTTGGGTTGAAATTATTTTTTGCTCTAATTTTAATGTTGATGAAATATTAGATGTGAATTACACTATCCTTTAATAACAATTGGAAATTTTGCTTAAGATTTTATAGATTTTTTTAGATCCTCTATTGTTGCAAACTCCAATGCTTTTTCATGCGTTGATTCTAAAATTACCGGTGGTGCTATACCTGCATCAAAAGCTTCTTTCCAACGAAAGGCGCATAAGCACCAATTATCTCCCGCTTTTAAACCCGGGAAATTATACTGAGGTGATGGAGTTGTAAGATCATTGCCTTGCGATTTTGTAAACTGTAAAAAATCATCAGTTAAAGTAGCAGCAATTACATGTACTCCTCTATCGCTTTCACCTGTAGAACAAAACCCATCTCTGTAATAACCGGTTAGCGGTTTGGTACCTGCAATTTGAAGGTCGGTACCCAACACGTTTTTTTCTCCTTTCTTTATTTTGTTTTCCATTTTAGTGTAGCGTTTACATCTTTGCTCGTATCTGTAAAGTTAGGCCTAGAAGAATGGTTTTATTTTTATCTATTGCACAATTAAAGCTCAAAAAATGACAGACAGCCGATGAGTTGAGGGATCGAGGGTTGTAGCTGCCGCAATAAAAAAATAAATTAATTAATTATAATAAGCTTTGTTGAGGCACAAGTACTGACAGCCAGAACAAATGCCAATAAAAAAACCAATGCCAACCGCACAAAAAAATTCCAAAAAGTTTTCGTGATTGTGGAATTCAAATTTAAAAAATATTTTTATACCAACACTTTTTTCTCTACAAAACTGCGCAATGTATTTGCAATTCCATTGACATCAATTCCTATTTCGGCATACAATTGTTTTGGTGTGCCGTGTTCAACCAAAGCATCTGGTATGCCCATAATTTTTACATCAGCTTTGTAGCCATGCTTATTCATAAATTCTAAAATTGCAGAGCCAATACCACCAACGATTGTACCATCTTCAATGGTAATTATTTTATTAAATTTAGCAAACACTTCGTGGAGCATTTCTTCATCTAAAGGCTTTGCAAAACGCATATCGTAATGAGCCGGGTTAATGCCTTCTTTTTTTACATCACGAATGGCTTCTGCAGCAAAATTACCTGGGTGACCGAAACTTAAAATGGCAATCTCTTCACCGTCTTTTAATTTACGCCCGGTACCTATTTTAATTTCTTTCATTTCTGTACGCCACTCAGGCATTGTGCCTTCGCCACGAGGATAGCGAATGGAAAATGGTAACTGGTTTTTTTCTAGCTGTGCCGTATACATTAAATCTCTCAGTTCGCCTTCGTTCATTGGCGCACTTACAATCATGTTCGGTACGCAACGCATGTAAGCAATATCGTAACAGCCGTGGTGCGTTGGGCCATCTTCGCCAACCAAACCGGCACGGTCTAAACAGAAAATAACCGGTAGTTTTTGTATGGCAACATCGTGTATTACCATATCATACGCCCGCTGCATAAAGGTGCTATAAATATTGCAAAAAACCCGTAACCCTTGGGTTGCCATTCCCGCACTTAGTGTTACAGCATGTTGCTCGCAAATGCCCACATCAAAAGCCCGGTGGGGCATGGCTTCCATCATAAATTTTAAGGAGCAACCACTTGGCATCGCCGGCGTTACGCCCATTATTTTCTCATTCTTTTCTGCAAGTTCTATAATGGTATGTCCAAATACATCCTGGTATTTTGGTGCCTGTTTTACTGTAAAATTTTTTTTAGCAATTTCGCCGGTTACTTTATCAAACAAACCCGGTGCATGCCATTTGGTTTGGTCTTTTTCGGCCAGTTCAAATCCCTTACCTTTTATTGTTTTTATGTGCAATAATTTGGGGCCGGGAATATCTTTTAAATCCTGTAAAGTTTCAATCAATTTTGCCACATTGTGTCCATCTATCGGGCCAAAATAACGCAGTTTTAAAGCCTCAAATAAGTTACTGCTGCTGCTCACCATTCCTTTTAAACCGTCTGTAAGTTTAGCTGCCATGCTGCGGGTAAATGTTTTACCTACAGGTAATTTGCCAAGTAAATTCCAAACATCATCCCTTACTTTATTGTAGGTGTGTGATGTTGTAATATCCGTTAAATATTCTTTAAGCGCCCCTACATTTGGGTCAATGCTCATGCAGTTATCATTTAAAATTATAATGATGTTGCTTTTTTCAATGCCGGCGTGGTTCATTGCTTCAAAAGATAAACCTGCCGTCATTGCGCCATCGCCAATAACAGCAATATGTTGTCTGTCGGTTTCGCCCTTATAGTGGCTAGCCATTGCCATACCCAATGCTGCAGAAATTGAGGTGGAAGAATGACCTACGCCAAATGTATCGTACTCACTTTCGCTGCGTTTAGGAAAGCCACTCAGGCCATTTTGTTTTCTGTTTGTTGGAAAACTATCCCGGCGACCGGTTAATATTTTGTGACCGTAAGACTGGTGACCCACGTCCCAAACCAACTGATCGTATGGCGTATTAAAAACATAATGCAGTGCCACTGAGAGCTCCACAACACCGAGGCTTGATGCAAAATGTCCGCCATGCAAACTCACTACGTCAATTATATATCGGCGCAATTCGTCCGAAACCTGTTGCATATCATCCTTACTTAATTTTTTAAGATCTGCGGGGCTGTCAATTTGCTGAAGAAGTGGACCGGGCGTTATTTCCATTTGTGGTGTTTGTATTGGCAAAAATAAACTTTTAAGGGTTATGGACTGTTTAAATATACGGAATTTTGGAACGGTAGGGTAATAGCGAAGACTGAAATATTATAAAGCTTAATTTATAGGGTTAGATTGAGAGGCAACTGTACATAGGGATAGGAATTAAAGATTTGAGAAATTGGTAGGGTGGGGGCGGAGTTGCAACGATAAAGATATAACGGCACATAAACGGGAGTTGAACGTAAGTACAACGAAGGATGGGCGAAGGATAGTGGGTGTAGACACTTGTTTTGTGTATAGCTATTTTAGGACAAGACATTTAAAATTTGGTGAAGATGGTAAATTAAGCCTGCAGTTAGGTGCAGGTTCGTTAGCGAATGAATTAATAACCCGCTATTGAAATGAAAAAGCGAATTTTGCGGGGATACCAGAAACGAAATTTTAAAAAATGAAACGGATAATTTTTATTGCAGTACTTGTATCTTCAATTGCAAATTTTGCATTTGCGCAAACAACAAAAAATTTAAAAATGAATAAAGCGTTAATAATTGTAGACATACAAAATGATTACTTCGAAAAAGGAACCATGCCACTTGTTGGTTCTGATAAAGCAAGTGAAAATGCAAAACTTTTGCTTGAGCGATTTAGAAATGATAGGCTAACTATCATCCACATTCAACATATTGCTAAGGATCCAAGAGCAACATTTTTTGTTCCAAATACTGATGGTGCAAAAATTAACCACAACGTAAAGCCGATAGGGGATGAAAAAATAATTGTAAAACATTATCCAAACAGTTTTAGAGAAACGGAACTCTTGAACTATCTAACCGCAAACAATATTACCGACCTAACTATTTGTGGAATGATGACACATATGTGCATTGACGCAACAACAAGAGCAGCCTATGATTTAGGTTTTAATTGCATTGTTGTAGGAGATGCTTGTGCTACCAAAAATCTTAACTTAAATGGACATACAGTAAAAGCAAACGATGTTCAAACGGCATTTCTTTCCGCTTTAAATGGCACCTATGCAGAAGTTAAAACAACAAAAGATATTACTTACAATAAATAGCCAGCGCTTTCAAACTTTAGTATGGCAAAAAGTATTGCTGAAAGAAATCTAACTAAAGTTTGAAAATCCCTTAGGGGAACTATAATAAATCTTCCATTTCGTTTGTTAACTTGAGCAAAATAATTAAAGGAGCGGCGGTTGTTACAGGAGCGTTTAATTCCACACCTTGCACCAAGCTTCCTCTTTTCGTACCATTAAATTATCTTTCCTATCAAACACTGCTCAATGAAAAAAACATTATTGCTTTATATCATAGTAAGTTTAGCATTTATTGGCTTAGCCCCAGCCCAAAGCAAAGTAAAAGCTATAAAAGCGGGTAGTTTCATTGATGTAACAACCGGAGCGATGCTGAAAAATCAAATTATTTTGATTCAGAATGATACCATAATTGCTGTTGGTTCATCGATCACTATTCCAAAAGATGCAGAAATAATAGACCTAAGCAATGCAACCGTTTTACCCGGATTAATTGATTGCCATACCCACATCACATCTGAACCCGGCAATGATTACTATGCTGATATTTTTCGTAAAACAGCTGTGGACAATGCGATCATGGCACCTACTTATGCAAAGAGAACATTGGAAGCAGGCTTTACAACTATTCGTGATGTAGGTGCCGGTGGTTTTGTTGATGTAGCATTGCGCAATGCAATAAACAGCGGAGATGTTGTGGGGCCACGTTTACAGGTGGCTACTTTGCTTATAGGATCAACCGGAAGTCATGGAGATATGAATGGCTTTTCTCCGTACCTCGATTTTAATATGCCTGCGCATATGAGCGGAGTTGCAGATGGTGTAGAAGGCGTAAAAGAACAGGTTCGGTATAATATAAAATATGGTGCAGATGTTATAAAGTTTGGTGCAAGCGCCGGTGTATTAAGTGAAGAGGAAAGTGTGGGTGCACCTCAGTACAGCCAAGAAGAAATGAATGCAATTGTGGATGAAGCAAAACGTTGGGGACGCAAGACCTGTGCCCATGCACATGGTACCGAAGCAATTAAAATGGCTATTAAAGCAGGAGTAGCATCTGTTGAGCATGGCAGTTTATTGGACGACGAATGTATTGAGCTGATGAAACAAAAAGGCACCTTTTACGATCCTACCATTTTTGTAGGCCATTACGTTGTAGCGGAGTTTGCAAAAAAAGGGTATCCCGAAAAAATATTGAATAAAGCAAGAATGATAGTACCGGTTGTGGGATCAAGTTTTAGCAAGGCTGTAAAAGCAGGTGTAAAAATAGCTTTCGGAACTGATGCCGGCGTTTTTCCGCATGGGTTAAATGCAAAGCAGTTTGCTTACATGGTTCAGTTTGGGCAAACACCAATTCAGGTCATTCAATCCGCAACGGTACAATCTGCAGAACTGCTTGGATGGAGTAAGAAGATAGGTTCGATTGAGAAAGGAAAATACGCAGACGTTATTGCGGTGGTCGGAAATCCGTTAAACAATATCACACTTTTAGAAAAGGTATCTTTCGTAATGAAAGGTGGAGTAGTTTATAAAAATGAAATAAAAAAATAGGCTACACTAAATGGTTAGTAAGTCACCGGATTTACATACCCTTGTCAGTATTTAAATAAAAAATTATCCGCTATGAGTAAAATCGTTTGTTTAGTAAGTTTATTATTTCTTGTCATTTTTAACGCCTGTTCTGTTAAGCTGGCTACCGTTAAAGACAAATCAAATGACGAAATAATGGCTAGCTACAGCGTGAAAAAGGACGTATCTTATGGTGTTGACAAAGAACAGCAATTAGATATCTATCTTTCTAATGATGCAAAGAAATTAAAGCAAAAAAATTTCACTGTCGTTTTTCTTCATGGCGGTGGATATTATATCAGTGATAAGTCAAAAGAAGAAAGATACATTCAACCATACTTAAAAAAAGGGATCAATGTTGTAAATATTAATTTCAGGCTTAAGCGGGGAATACCTTTGGCTACAGAAGACTTGACAAGTGTACTTAATTTTTTGAAAGCCAATAATGCAACTTATCATTTAAACTTAGAGAAAATAATTCTAACTGGATTTTCAGCAGGGGCTCACATAGCAAGTATTGTTGGCGCTTCGGTAAACAATCCTTCTTATCCCAACAAACTGGGCAAAGGAATTGGCATTGCCTGCGTTATTAATTTCTCGGGGCCAGTAGATGGACTAGATGTGGTTGAAAACGTTTTTATAAATAATAAAACGCCCATCATGAAAGATATAGGAAATGCCCTTTTTGTTGGTGAGGGGTATGTGAATAAGGATACTGCTACAAAATACAATCCAATAACTTATTTTGACAAAAATGACCCACCTTTCTTTGTATGGCATGGAGCAAAAGATGACCAAGTTCCAGCATCTACATTTGTAAAATTTGACAATTTGCTTAAAGAAGATCTAAAGAAGAATAAAGTAATCTTTCTGCCTGATGGTCTTCATAGTCCTAGTACAGCAGAACTTAAGGATGCTTATAAGGAAATATTTATTTTCTTAGATAAAATATAGAATAGGGTCCGACTTTTGTTTGCTGAGTTTCGCTAAAAATTCAGCATTAAATTGGAATCGGGACAATTTTTTAAATATTTTCCGGCTTCTTTTATGTTGCATACGCCGGGGTAATCGCCCATGTGCAAACCAATATCTTCAATAACTTGAAAATGCAGGTGTGGTGGCCAGTTGCCATTTTCCTGCGGGTTACCAAAATGAGCAAACACTTCGCCACGGGTAACAAATTTCCCTACACGCATATCGGTAAGATCTGCCAGAGAAAGATGACCATATAAAGTATAAAAAGAAGTAGTATTTAAATTGTGCTGCAAAATAATGGTAGCGCCATAATCACCAAAATGATCGTTAAAAGCATAACTGTGCACCATCCCACCAAGTGGTGCATGAACCGGCGTACCGGCAACTCCCCAAATATCTACGCCTAAATGCAAAGTGCGTGCCTGCTGACCACTAAATAAATTACTGCGACTGTACAAAGTTCTGTTTTCATTGTATCCGCCAATACCAAATGTTGCTTTTTCGGTTTTTAATTTTTCATTTACCCAAGCTGAAAACTTAGAAGTATCTGAAATTAATTCTAGCGTAATTTCTTTGTTGGCTGCTGTAAAATCAAAGGAAATTATTTTATCTTTTTCAACATCAATTTTTACAACCGGATGGTAAGTTGGTTTGTATTTTTGAAGCGTAAAAGCTAAGTCTTGGTTCATTGGTTGAAGGTAAGGAAGTTAAACACAAAGGGCATAAAGGAAATACAACACAAAGAATACTAAATTAAAACCTTCGTGCCCTTTGTGTTAAAAAATAATTTGTGTTTCTTTCCCTTCTTAGCGTCTCTGTGGTTCAACACTATACCACCACATTTATCATTCTACCCTTTACAAAAATAAATTTCTTCATTTCTTTTCCTTCAAGCCATTTTAATATTGCTTCGTTTGAAAGCACAGCCTGCCTTGCTTCTTCTTCTGTTACTTCTGTTGGTAGATTAATAGAAGAACGCATTTTTCCGTTGATGGAAACCGGATATTCTTTGGTGGCTTCTACTAAATATTTTTCTTCAAGCGTTGGATATTCAGCGTTCAATATTGAACCATCACAACCTAATAAATTCCACAACTCTTCGGTAATATGAGGCGCATAAGGCGAAAGAATAATTAATAACTGCGATAAAATTTCTTTCTTAAAGCACTTTACTTCTGCCAGTTCATTTACAGCAATCATAAATGCTGCAACTGCCGTGTTGTAAGAAAAGTTCTCTGTGTCTTGCTCAATTTTCTTAATAGTTTTGTGCAGGATTTTATATTCTGCATCGTGAGGCTTGTCATCGTTCCAAACCTGTTTGCCCGGAGCATTTGTAACAGGATTTACATCTGTGTAAAACAACCGCCATAATTTTTTTAAGAAACGGTGTACACCTTCAATTCCCTTTGTATCCCAAGGTTTGCTTTGTTCTACCGGACCCAAAAACATTTCATACATGCGGAAAGTATCTGCTCCATATTTATCAACCAACACATCAGGATTAACCGTGTTGTATTTTGACTTGGACATTTTTTCTACTTCGGAGCCGCAGATGTATTTTGAAATTGATGCTGAATTGTATAAGTTCCCATCTTCTAAAATAAAATACGCATTTGCAAATATTTCATTCTTAAACTTTTTAAATTCAGGGATATCCAATTCAAAGCCATCAACAATATTTACATCAACATTGAGAATATCAAAATGATAAGAATCTTCTAAAATTGATTCATCTAAATTTAATTTTTTGAAAATCGAATAAATAGCTTCATGTAAAACTTCACTATTTTCATTTTTTAACCAATAGTGTGAAACAAATACTGTTGGCAACTCTTCAGGGTTTTGAAACAAACTGCTTAATTTTAGTTTCCAATTAATTCTATACACAAACCTACTGCTCCCTTGTATCATTCCCTGATTTACCAATTTTTTAAAGGGTTCATCAAAGCCAATATAACCTAAGTCGTACAATACTTTTGTCCACATGCGGCTGTAAAGTAAATGACCAACTGCATGCTCCGTACCGCCAACATATACATCTACCTGGTTCCAGTAATCGCTTACTTTTCTGTCGCAGAAAGTTTCGGTATTGTGTGGATCCATGTAACGCAAAAAATACCATGAAGAACCTGCATAGCCGGGCATGGTAGAGGTTTCTCGTCGTCCGTTTTCTGTATTTACCCAATCTTCCATATTCGCCAGCGGACCTTCGCCTTCCGGCCCGGGAACGTATTTTTCTGCATGAGGAAGTTCCAGCGGTAATTCATTTTCAGTTAACCCAACAGCCATTCCGTCTTGCCAAATAATGGGAAAAGGTTCGCCCCAATAACGCTGACGGCTAAACCCCGCATCCCGCATGCGGTAATTAATTTTTCGTTTACCAATATTAAGTTCTTCAATTTTATTGATGGCAACTGCAATAGCATCTTTCATTAACATGCCATCTAAAAATTCGGAGTTTTGTAATGTTGCATCTTTGGTTGAATTGGCTTCTTCGCCATTATAATGTTCACCAATAATATTTGTAATGGGAATATTAAAATGTTTTGCAAAGGCAAAATCACGCTGATCGCCGCAAGGCACCGCCATTATTGCACCTGTGCCATAACCTGCCAACACATACTCTGCAATCCACACGGGGATTAATTTTCCGTTGAATGGGTTTGTAGCATATGCACCCGTAAAACAACCGGTAATTTGTTTTACTTCACTCATGCGCTCTCTATCACTTCGGCTTTTTACATAGGTGAGGTATTCATCTATAGCTGTTTTTTGTTTTGCAGAAACCAAACTATTTACAATTGGATGTTCTGGTGCAACCACTAAAAAATCTACTCCGAAAATTGTGTCTGGTCTTGTGGTGTAAACGTTAATTGCCAACTGTTCATTGCCAACTGCAAACTGCATTTCACAACCCTCACTTTTACCAATCCAGTTGCGCTGCATGTCTTTCATGGCTTCGCTGAACTGCACCGTTTCTAAACCCTGTAACAAACGATCTGCATAAGAAGTGATGCGCAAATACCACTGACGCATTTTCTTTTTTATAACTTGATGTCCGCCTCTTTCGCTTACACCATTTACAACTTCATCATTTGCCAATACAGTTCCTAAAGCTTCGCACCAGTTTACTTCGCCAAAAGAGGAAAATGCAAGCCGGTTTTTCATTAAAATATTCTGCTGTTCTTTTTGAGAAAATGCATTCCATTCAATTGCAGAAAAATTGCTGTTCCCATTGTTTGAAAATTTTTCAATTAGTTCAGCAATTGGTCTGGCCTTTTTTTGTGTATTGCAGAAATAGGAATTGAAAAGTTCTAAAAATATCTTTTGTGTCCACTTGTAATAAGATCCATCGCTTGTTCGAATTTCTCTGCTCCAATCGTAACAAAAACCAATTTTATCCAACTGGGCTTTAAAGGTTTCTATATTTTTTTCTGTAGTAACTGCGGGATGTTGCCCCGTTTCCAAAGCATACTGCTCGGCTGGTAAACCAAAACTGTCGAATCCCATAGGATGTAGGACATTAAAGCCTTTCAGCCTTTTGTAGCGGCTAAAAATATCGCTAGCAATATAACCTAACGGATGACCAACATGCAAGCCTGCACCGCTTGGGTAAGGAAACATATCTAACACATAAAAAGATGGTTTGGGAGAATCGTTGCTTACTTTATAAGCGTTGCTGTCTTTCCAAGTCTGTTGCCACTTTTTTTCTATTTCTCTAAAGTTGTATTCCATGTTTGGGTTGAGTAGTAAGTAGTAAGTTTTAAATAGTAAGTTTTAAGTTTTAGTTATTGAGAATTTTATTTTTTTGCTCACAGATTATTTTTGATTTTCACAGATGTCTTTGTGGTTTTTTTTGCCTTTGCGTTTTTGCGGTTCAAAGTATTTGCTCGAAGATTAATTTGATTTTCACAGATTTTTTTGTTTGATATTTTAAAACTATAAAGTATAAAGATGATTGTGTTTGGTGAGTGCGTGAGGGATAGCAGCGGAAATACTTTTTTGTTGCCTTTGAACAAAAAAGATTGTAGCGTAGAGCCCGACCAATCCCGCCAACATTATTTATTTTTTAAACTTTTAAATAATCGTTGCATTTTATAAACTGCGGGATGGGCATGCCCAAAATTCTCAAAAAACTTTTTTAACAAATTAATATGCAGCGTTTGTCGGCAGCATAAAATATATTTGATCATAAAATTACTGACTGAATTCAAAAATAAACTAAACAATACAAAATCCTTTATTTTTGTCGGCAACCCTAATAAATTTCTAACTAAATATTTATAACATGGCGCAATTAGGTAAAGGATCAAGCAAAAAAGGAAAATCTAGTTACGTGGGTGCCATTATAGGCGTATCGCTTGTGTTGTTTTTATTTGGAATTGTAGGCTGGTTTTTTTTAAATCTCCGCAAAACGGGCGATTATTTTAAAGAAAGCATACAGGTGCATACTTATCTAAATAGAGATGCATCTAAAAAGAAAATTGACAGTCTTACCCAATATATATCGGCATTACCGTATGCTAACAGGGTTGAATATGTTACTAAAGAGAAGGCTTTGCAAAAGTGGAATCAGGAAAATGACAGTACCTGGAAACAATTTTTGAGTAACAATCCATTGCCTGAAAGTATTGACTTTTATGTGAAGGCGGACCATGTAGAGCAGGATAGTTTAAATATGTTGGCTAATGATTTACAGACTGCTTACCCGGGAGTGATTTCGGAATTTCAATTCCCTACAGAAACAGTTACGAAAGTGAGTAAGTTTGTAAAAACGGTGGGTTTAATTTTTTTAATTACCGCAATTCTTCTAACTACACTGGTTGTTTTTTCAATTGATAATACTATTAGGCTTGCCATGTACAGCAACCGGTTTTTAATAAAAACCATGCAAATGGTTGGTGCTACAAGATGGTTTATTGCACGGCCTATTAACAGACGTGCGGTTATAAATGGATTGATTGCATCTTTTATTGCTATTGCAGCGGTCTGGGGTTGTGTATTGCTGATTGAAAAATTTAGACCTGAGTTTAAGGTGCTGCGTGATAACAATGGGATACTCATATTATTTGCAATTATTATTGTAATGGGCATCGCCATAACATTGCTGAGCACACACAGGGCAGTAATAAAATACCTGCGCATGAAGCTTGACGACCTTTATTAAAAAACAAACATTAATATTGCAATCAAATACTAATTATGTTGAAGGAAAAGAACGTGAAAACAATTGTGGTGAATAACCTTTTTGGAAAAGAAAATTATATATGGATGCTTGCGGGGATTGTAGTGATAATACTGGGTTTTATTTTAATGGCAGGGGGTAAAAGTGCTGATCCAAAAATATTTGACCCTAAAGAAGTTTACAGCACAACCAGAATTACTGTTGCACCTCTATTAATAATTATTGGATTTATTTTGGAGATAGTTGGTATAATGAAGAAGCCAAAAATTTAGCTGTTAGATACAAGAAATTAGACAAAAGACAAAAGATAGCGCAGAGGAATATTCCTGCTGCGTTTTTTTATAAATAGATAATAAGTTTAAAAAATTACCCATGACGTTATTTCAATCAATTGTAATTGCTATTGTAGAAGGGCTTACAGAATTTTTGCCGGTTTCCTCTACCGGCCATATGATTATTGCAGAACGTTTGCTGCACGTAACCGAAACTGATTTTGTAAAAGTTTTTACGGTAGCCATACAGCTCGGTGCCATACTTTCTGTAATTGTTTTGTACTGGAAAAAATTCTTTGATTTAGGTAAATGGCAGTTTTATGTGAAGCTTCTTATTGGAGTTATACCTGCATTGATTTTAGGATTTTTATTTTCGAAAAAAATAGATGTAATGTTGGATAGTGCCACAACCGTTGCTGTTGCGCTTTTGGTAGGGGGTATTATATTGTTGTTTGTAGATAAACTTTTTACCAGACCACGCATACACAGTGAAGCTCAAATTAAACCCAAAAATGCATTTATAATTGGTATTTGGCAATGCCTTGCAATGATACCCGGTGTAAGCCGCAGTGCAGCATCTATTATTGGTGGTATGCAGCAAAAGCTTACCCGCAGCGAAGCTGCAGAGTTTTCATTTTTTCTTGCTGTGCCTACAATGCTTGCCGCAACCGGCTATAAATTGTTGAAGTATTACAAGGAGTCTGGTGGCTTTTCAAAAGAAGAAATAAAATTACTTGCCGTTGGCAATATGGTTGCATTTATCGTTGCTATTATTGCCATAAAATTCTTTATAAACTTCGTTAAGAAATATGGTTTTAAAGTTTGGGGAATTTATAGAATTATTGTAGGGGCAGTGTTGTTGGTGTTGATTTGGAAGGGAGTCATTGCCGGATAAGGAATCTATTACCGCAGAGATCGTTCAGATGCTGCATTTAATGGATAATTTTTCAAAATAAATAATTAGTCAAATATTTAAAAGAGCAAGGTAAAATTCTCCTTGTGATTTTGTGCCTTGGCAGTTTAAACGTTTACCATTTTTTCTGTATTTTCATTCCTCATAACTACAACATGCAAACTGCTTCTAAAAAAATTGTGAATGGATGGGCCATGTATGACTGGGCTAATTCTGTTTATAACCTTGTAATAACAACTACTTTTTTCCCGGCATATTATGCAGCCGTTACCGGGCTGGAAAAATTTCCAAACGGAATTAAATTTCTTGGACGCACTTTCGTAAATACAGAGTTGAAAGATTATGTATTAGCATTTGGTTTTTTGGTGGTTGCTGTTATTTCCCCCATCCTTTCTTCTATTGCAGATTATAAAGGAAACAAGAAAAATTTTATGCAGTTTTTCTGTTATATCGGTGCTGCAAGTTGTTCGCTAATGTATTTTTTTGATGGTAACCATATCACTTTGGGTCTTATGTGCTTTATGTTTGCTGGTATTGGGTTTTACGGGAGCCAGGTGTTTTATAATTCTTATCTGCCGGAAATTGCAGCTGAGAAAGATATGGACAGCATCAGTGCAAAAGGTTATTCATTAGGTTACATTGGCAGTGTAATTATGCAGATGATTGGTTTCGGTTTAGTGTTGATGATGCCGGACAGCGCCTTGCCGCTAAAGCTTACTTTTTTATTAGTAGGGGTTTGGTGGGTAGCATTTGCGCAAATAACATTTAATGTTTTGCCCACCACTGCAAAAGCTGAAAGAAAAAGTAAAACCAATGTATTGGCAAATGGATTTATAGAGTTAAAAAAAGTTTGGAATGAGGTAAAGCACATGCCTGTTTTAAAAAGATTTTTATCAGCATTTTTCTTTTACAGTATGGGCGTACAAACAGTAATGCTGGTAGCTATAGATTTTGGAATAAAAGAATTGAAACTGGAAAACAGTAAACTTATTATAACTGCTGTCATTATACAATTGGTTGCTATTGTTGGCGCAATAATGATGAGTAAACTATCTACAAAATTTGGAAATGTACAGGTGCTTATTTTTACTGTTTTGCTTTGGATAGGCGTTTGTATTGCAGGTTATTTTATTTCTACAGAAATGCATTTTTACATTATTGCTGCACTTGTTGGTTTGGTAATGGGCGGCATACAGTCATTAAGCCGTTCTACTTACAGTAAGATGATGCCGGAAACAAAAGATACTGCTTCGTTTTTTAGCTTTTATGATATTACAGAAAAGTTTGCCATAGTAATTGGGTTATTTACATTTGGATTAATAGAGGGACTGTACAGCATAAGACAATCAATACTTTCTTTGGTTGTGTTTTTTGCAATTGGCTTCGTGTTTTTGTTGCTTACTGCTGCTCAGCAAAAGACAAATAAAACAGCAATCTTAAATTAGAATTTTATTATGAAATTATATAGCATAAATGCCGGGTATTTTAAACTAGACGGTGGTGCAATGTTTGGCGTTGTGCCAAAAAGTATATGGAATAAAATAAACCAGGCAGATGAAAATAATATGTGCACCTGGGCGCTACGTTGTTTGTTAATTGAAGACCAAGGCAGATTGATTTTGGTAGATACAGGCATGGGCAATAAACAGGATGCAAAATTCTTTGGCCATTACTACATGCATGGGAATGATACGCTGGAAAAATCTTTGGCCAAACATGGTTTTTCAAAAGACGATATTACAGATGTGTTGCTTACACATTTGCATTTTGATCACTGCGGTGGCGCAATAGAAAAAGTAAATGATAAACTTGTACCCGCATTTAAAAATGCTACTTATTGGAGTAATGCAAGGCATTGGAAATGGGCTGTAGAGCCTAACGACAGAGAAAAAGCATCTTTCTTAAAAGAAAATATTTTACCTATACAACAAAGTGGTAAACTGAAATTTATTGAAGAATATCCAAATGACTTTCCTGCCAATATCATGATACGTCAGGTGTTTGGACATACGGAAGCCATGATGCTACCACAAATAAATTACAAGGGTAAAACAATTTTGTATATGGCAGATTTATTACCGTCCGCAGGGCACATTCCTTTACCTTATATAATGGCTTATGATATGTTTCCGTTGACTACGCTAAACGAAAAAAAATCATTTCTTACCGAAGCACAGCAAAATGATTATATATTGTTTTTTGAACATGATCCTAACATTGAATGTTGCACATTGCAAATGACGGAGAAAGGTATAAGGATGAAGGAGAGTTTTAGGCTGGAAGAACTTTAATGATGAATTAAAGATTAGGAACAATGAGTTTTGAATCTTGTATAATCATCATTCCTAATTCATCATTTCAAATTAGCCATACAACTCCGAATGCACAGCTTTTCTGTCGTAGCCTAAATTTACAATTCTTAATTTGGCTTCATCTATCATGGCACGCCAGCCACAAAGCATAAAATTGGCTATCGGATTATTATTTGTTTTTAAAATATTTTCATACACTTCATGCACATATCCGTTTGCGCCTTCCCATCGTTCACGGCTCAACGTTGGTATGTAATGAAAATTCGGCATGCCATCACTCAGCGCTTTTAATTCTTCAAAATATAACAGATCTGCCTTAGTGCGGCAACCAAATAACAGGTAAATATTTTTATGTGATAAGCTGTGTAGTTTAACAAAATTTGACATGCTTCTAAAAGGTGCAATACCTGTACCCGTACAAATTAAAAACAAATCATTTTCAAGCGTATGATCTTGTAAGGTAAATACGCCCACAGGTCCTCGGAGTGTGAGTTGTGAACCTTCTATTATTTCATTAAAAAGATAAGTCGTTCCGGCACCGCCTTCTAATAATACAATGCATAGTTCAAACACATTGCTGCCATCAGGCCAGCTGGCTATAGAATAACTTCTTAGGCGTTTGTTTGGCTTTTCATGTATGGGTAAATCCAATGTTACAAATTGTCCGGGCTTAAAATCAAAAGCATATGCATCGGGCATTTGTATAAAAAAACGGCGGGTATTATACGTTTGCTGTTCAATTTTTATAACGGTTGCATTTAACCATGGTTGTAACATGAAATAAGTTTTATGTAAGTTATAAGAAAATTGTTAATGAGATAATTTGCTGACATGCTAATTTTTCAAATTTAAAATTCCTGTAAACATTTAATGTTTCCCCAAAAGACAATTATTAGTATATTATCTCATCAGCAGATTAGCACATTGTAATTACCTTTACCGAAGAATATGAATGCAGATGTGTTGATGAGTATGTACAAAAATGATCCCCGCAGTTTTAAAATTGTGGAAATAATTTCAATGTCCAGACCGCAGCATTTTCATTTAAAAGGATTGCAGGGCAGCTCTTCTCAATTTATATTGGCAGCGGTTCATTCAAACGAATCAGCATCTCAAATCAATCACCTTGTAATTTTAAGAGATGCTGAAGAAGCCGCATATTTTCACAATTCACTTGAAAATATAACCGGAGCGCTGGATATATTTTATTTTCCTTCTTCCTTTAAAAATAAAAAAAATTATCAGCTTTTAAACAGCAGTCATGTAATGCTTCGCACAGAAGCTTTGACCAAGATTACTCAGGCAAAAAACTTATCTCAGGCAAAAAAAATTGTAATTACATATCCTGAAGCAATTTTTGAAAAAGTGGTTTTATCTAAAACACTTTCAGAAAACATTATCAGCATAAAGCAGGCAGATGAACTCGATGTAAATACAATGCTGCAGCGGTTTATAGAGCATGGCTTTACAAAAACAGATTTTGTATATGAGCCCGGACAGTTTGCTGTACGTGGTGGAATATTGGACATTTATTCTTTTGGAAATGAAAAGCCGTACCGCATAGAATTGTTTGGTAATGAGGTGGATAGTATTCGCATATTTGACCCGGAAACACAGTTAAGCGAAAGAAAATTATTGCAGGTAAATATTATTCCAAATGTAGAAACACAATTTGAAACCGGTGAAAAAGTTTCTTTACTGGAATTTCTTCCGGAGAATACCGTTGTGTGGATGGAAGACTGGGAATTTATTAAAGAAAAAATAGAAGATGAAACAGATGGCGTTTCACTTTTTACATTTAAAGAAATAGACGAAAATACTTCGGATAATTTATTTATAAAAGAGTTAAATGCTGCTGATTTTGTTGATGTAGAAATGCTGGAAAATGAAATCAGAGAAAGACATATTGTGGAGATTGGAAAGAAAGCATATTTTGGTTCAAAGAATAACGATGTCAGCCTGAGTTTGCCGAAGGCGATGCAAACAGAAAAGGATCTGAATTTACTTCACCCCGGCTTCGACAAGCTCAGCCTGACAAGCTTTCAATTCAACACCAAACCTCAACCATCTTTTAATAGGCAATTCGATTTGCTTATAAAAAACTTACAGGAGTTTGAAAAGAAGGATTTCAACATTTTTATTTTTGCTGACAACCCAAAACAGTTAGAAAGATTACATACCATTTTTACAGATTTAAAAGCCGAAATTCAGGTAACACCAATACCATTTTCTATACACGAAGGTTTTATTGATGAAGATTTAAAATTGGTTTGTTATACCGATCATCAGATATTTCAACGTTACCATAAATACAAAGTAAAACAAGCTTTCAGCAAAAACAAAGCACTTACATTAAAAACATTAAGGGAATTACAGCCCGGAGATTATGTAAGCCATATTGACCATGGAGTAGGCGTGTACAGTGGCTTGCAGAAGATTGATGCAAGCGGAAAAATGCAGGAAGCCGTACGCATACAATACAAAGACGGGGATTTGTTGTATGTAAATATTTCATCGCTACACAAAATAAGTAAGTACAGCGGCAAAGAAGGAAGCATACCCAAAATGAATAAATTGGGCAGCGATGTATGGGCAAAACTGAAAGACAAAACGAAGAAACAGGTAAAAGATATTGCTACCGATCTTATAAAATTATATGCCCAAAGAAAAAGTCTGGAAGGCTTTGCGCACAGTCCGGATAATTATATGCAGACCGAACTTGAGGCAAGTTTTATTTATGAAGACACACCTGACCAGGCTAAAGCAAGTGAAGATGTAAAAAGGGATATGGAAAAACCGATTCCAATGGATAGGTTGGTATGTGGCGATGTGGGTTTTGGTAAAACAGAAATTGCCATACGTGCTGCATTTAAAACTGTATGCGATGGAAAGCAGGCTGCCATTTTGGTACCCACAACAATTCTTGCTTATCAGCATTACAAAACTATCAGCGATAGATTAAAAGATTTTCCTGTGACGGTAGATTTTGTAAACCGTTTTAAAACTGCCAAACAACGCAAAGAAACTTTTGCAAAACTGGCAGAGGGGAAAATTGATATTATTATCGGTACACATTCTTTGTTGGGAAAAGATGCACAGTTTAAAAACCTGGGTATCATGATTATTGATGAAGAGCAAAAATTTGGCGTAGCCGCAAAGGAAAAATTAAAAACTTTAAGAACAACAGTAGATTCACTCACACTAACCGCAACGCCAATTCCACGTACGTTACAGTTTAGTTTGATGGGAGCACGGGATTTAAGTATCATCAATACCGCGCCGCCCAACAGGCAACCTATACAAACTGAAGTACAGGTTTTTAATGAAGATACCATCAGAGATACTATTTATTATGAGGTTGAAAGAGGCGGTCAGGTTTTCTTTATTCATAATCGGGTAAAAGATCTTGCGCAAATGAAGGGATTGATACAGGGTCTATGTCCGGATGTTAGTATTGCATTTGCACATGGACAAATGGACGGTGACCAGTTGGAAGATACCATCCTCGATTTTATGGATAAAAAATACGATGTTTTGGTGTGTACAAACATTGTAGAGAGTGGCGTAGATATACCAAACGTAAACACCATTATTGTAAACAATGCCCACCAGTTTGGGTTAAGCGATTTGCACCAATTGCGTGGTCGTGTGGGGCGCAGCAATAAAAAAGCATTCTGTTATTTATTGGCACCACCCATGAGTACATTACCTACGGACAGCAGAAAAAGATTAAGCACTTTGGAACAATACAGCGATCTGGGAAGTGGTTTTCAAATTGCTATGCGTGATCTTGATATACGTGGAGCAGGTAATATGCTGGGTGGCGAGCAAAGTGGTTTTATTGCAGAAATAGGTTTTGAAATGTACCAGAAAATACTGGACGAAGCAGTGAAGGAATTAAAACGAAATGAATTTAGAGATTTGTTTAAGGACGAAATAAGAGAGCAGGATGATTTTGTAAAAGATTGTTCAATTGATACTGACCTGGAAATTTTAATACCTGATAGTTATGTTGAAAGTATCACAGAAAGATTGTCGTTGTACAGCAGATTAGATCATTGCGACACGGAAGAAGATCTCGTTGCTTTTCATGCAGAAATGCTGGATCGTTTTGGACCGATACCTGAACAGGTAGAAGATTTGTTTACCACAGTACGTTGCCGTAAAATAGCTGTAGTATTGGGTTTTGAAAGAATGTTTTTAAAAAATGATGCTTTAAAATGCTTTTTTGTATCTAATTCGGAGTCGCCTTACTTTCAAAGTGAAACGTTTAATAAAGTATTACTGTTTTTACAGAAAACCACCAATAAAGCCAAACTAAAACAAGTAGGTAAAAACGGCATTTTAGTTGTAGAAGACATAAAATCGATGGCAATGATATCCCGGTTTTTAAACAAAGCATTAGAATATCAGAAATTGGATTAACATAAAAAGAAAAGGCGACCCCATGAGCCGCCAAAATCTTTTGTCTAAAATTTTGCATCTAATATCTTCTGAATTACCAGCCTTTTTTAGCTACGCCATCTTTTACAGCTTCCAAAGCTCTTGCTTCGCCTAGCATAGTAGTCATTTTATTTCCTTTGCCGTCGTTGCCTTGGGCCATGTAGCCTCCACGGGATGTTTTAGTGATCACTGCTTCGTGCATTTCAACATTTTTTTCCTTCGTTTTCATGCAATACGCTGTTAATTTTCCTGCCATGTTAATTAAGTTTATGGTTAGTAATAATGGGTGTGAAGCTAATCTTCACGTTAAAACTAGTGAATTAATCGGTTTTACCAAAAAAACTTATAGCACATAGTAAGAATAACTTTTGAATTGAAAAGTGTATTTAATAATTTTTTTGTTTTATTAAAATCTTTAGAAGTTTATTTTATTATGTGGTTAAATATATATTAAAACAATAATTTTTTTAAAATTTTATTTTTAATTTAATACAATTTGTCAATCATTTAGAAGATGTTTTAGTTAAATTTTTTTATTAAACGGTTAATTCTTTTTAATAGCACTGAGCTTGCCTTTTAACAAGTTTAGCACCATCAAGAAGATATACTTCTGTATATAACGGTAGCTTTAAAGGAGTAAAAGCAGTATCAATTTTTGCCATTTTCTAGCTTATTCTATAATAAAAAGAGACTATCATTTAGTTTAATAGCCTCTTTTTATTTTTATTTAGTCAGTCGCTCTACCAATTCCTTCACTTCGCTCAAGGCAATTCTTTCCTGCCGCATATCATCCCTACAGCGAATAGTTACTGTATTGTCTTCTTTGGTCTGGTGATCTATTGTTACGCAGAACGGGGTTCCTATTGCATCCATGCGGCGATAACGTTTTCCAATAGCATCTTTCTCTTCATAAAAACAATGAAAACTTTGTTTGCATTCATTCATCAATTCTTTAGCAATTTCGGGCAGACCATCTTTTTTAAGTAAAGGCAAAATTGCAAGTTTTGTGGGAGCAAGTTTTGCAGGAATTTTTAAAACAACACGTCCATCTTCAGTGCCATCTTCTTTAGTCCATTTTTCATTTTGGTAAGCAAGGCTAAGAACAGTTAAAAATAAGCGGTCAAGTCCAACTGAAGTTTCCACCACATATGGAGTGTAATTACCAAAAGGTTTTCCTTCTTCGTTTAAGTCATTATCAAAATACTGAATCTTTTTTTTGCTGAAGGTTGCGTGTTGTGTAAGGTCATAATCGGTACGGCTGTGAATGCCTTCGAGTTCTTTCCATCCAAACGGAAATTCAAATTCAATATCGAGTGCCATATCTGCATAATGCGCCAGTTTTATATGCTCGTGAAACCGCAATTTTTCTGCAGGAATCCCAATGCTTTCATGCCATTTTTTTCTTTCGTCTTTCCAGTAATAGTACCAATGTTTTTGCGAACCAGGGCGCACAAAAAACTGCATTTCCATCTGTTCAAATTCCCGCATTCTAAAAATAAACTGGCGGGCAACAATCTCATTTCTAAAAGCCTTACCCGTTTGTGCAATACCAAAAGGTATTTTCATACGACCACTTTTTTGCACATTTAAAAAGTTTACAAAAATTCCCTGTGCAGTTTCCGGACGTAAATAAATTGTTTCAGCTTCTTCTGCTACACTGCCAATTTTTGTATTGAACATCAAATTAAATTCTCTGATATCGGTCCAGTTGCAGGTTTTGCTGATGCTGCATTTTATATTGCTGTCTTCTATTAATTTCTTAAGTCCTATAAAATCATTAGCAGCAATTAACACATCCATATTGGCTAATACCTTTTCTGCAAGTTGTTTTTTTTCACCTGCCAATACTGTGTTTCCTTTTGCCGATTGTTCACTGCTAATTACCAATTGCTCCTCTGCAAAACCTTCAATTAAATGATCTACCCGGTATCTTTTATTACTGTCTTTATTGTCAATCATTGGGTCGCTAAAACTATCCACATGCCCGCTTGCCTTCCATACCGTTGGATGCATAAAAATCGCAGCATCAATCCCCACAATATTTTCGTGTAGTTGTGTCATGCTTTTCCACCAGGCATCACGCAGGTTTTTTTTCAGTTGTGCACCCATTTGCCCATAATCATAAACAGCTGCCAGTCCATCGTACAACTCACTGCTCTGAAAAATATAACCGTATTCTTTACAATGCGAAATTATTTCCGCAAAATTGTTTGCTTCATTTGCCATAGCTGCAAATATAAAGATTGATTGGCGGCTCATAAAATATGCTGCGCATTTTTATTAGCCGGGCAAAAACACAGCAATAGCATCATTTGTGGCAATTATGATTTGTTGTTTTTTTCTTTTTGGGAAAAAGAAAAAAGGAACCACATTTCATCTTTACAGCTATTTTCAACGTCCACTAATTGGGTTTATTTAAGACCTGTTGTTTAACCCAACAATAAATTTATAAAAATGCTAATAGTTAAATTATTAATTAATGTTTAAACATTATTACGACTGCTAATTATAAAAAAATTACTTTTGCAGTCGATAAAAAATAATAGAATATGTCTCATTTATTTTCGCCGTTTACAATAAGGAATATAACATTCAAAAATCGGATCGTTGTTTCACCAATGTGCCAATATTCATCTGTAGATGGTTTTGCCAACGACTGGCACCTTGTTCATTTAGGAACCCGTGCAGTTGGCGGTGCAGGGTTGGTTATAACTGAAGCTGCCGCCGTTTCGCCGGAAGGTAGAATAACACCCGATGATTTGGGAATATGGAAAGACGAACACGTAGATTTTTTAAAACGCATTACTGCTTTTATTGAATTGCACGGGAGCGTTCCCGGTATTCAACTTGCACATGCAGGCCGCAAAGCAAGCCACAGCAGCGCATGGAAAGGTGGCAAAGCATTGGTAAATTCTGCTGAAGCATGGCAAACTTTAGCCCCAAGTAATATTGCTTACGCACCAACAGATCCACTGCCAAAAGAAATGACCATTGCAGAAATTAAACGGTGTGTAATAGATTTTGAAAAAGCTGCACAACGTTCGTTACATGCAGGTTTTAAAGTGATCGAAATTCATGCTGCGCATGGTTATTTAATCAACGAATTTTTATCACCGATCAGCAACAAACGTACAGATGAATATGGCGGCAGTTTTGAAAACCGCATTCGTTTATTGTTGGAAGTTGTTGATGCAACAAGAAAAATTATTGGAAACGATTTGCCGCTCTTTGTTCGTATTTCTGCAACAGACTGGGTTGATGGTGGTTGGGCATTAGAAGATTCAATAAAACTATGCACAATATTAAAATCAGCGGATGTTGATTTAATTGATTGCTCTACCGGAGGTAATTCACGTGATCAGCAAATTCCTGTAGGTCCATTATATCAGGTTAGTTTTTCTGAGCAAATAAAAAAAGAATGTTCAATTGCAACAGGGGCAGTAGGTATCATTACTACGGCAGAAGAAGCAGAAAGCATTTTAAAAAATAATCAGGCAGATTTAATTTTTTTAGCACGGGAGTTTTTGCGTAATCCCTATTTCCCTCTTAACGCTGCAAAAGCTTTAGGAGACCATATTGCATGGCCTAATCAATATGACAGAGCAAAATAAAATTTAAAATGGTTCGAGAAATTTGAACCATTTTTTGTGTAAATTATATTTCTTCGTTTCTAATATTTTTTTTGTGTTCCTCCAACTTGCCTCTTTTGTAAATGATTAGCCCGTTAAGAAAGTTTCTTAAAACCTGGTCCTGTGCTTCAACATATCCTGAGTGGTCAGGACTGCGAAAAAAATCTCCCAATGCACCTTTTGTTATTTCAAAATCTACCAATGCAAGTATTTCAATAATATCATCGTTGCGCAGCGAAAGTGCCACCCGTAATTTTTTTAGTATATCGTTGTTGTCCATATTTTTTAATAAAGATATTTAATTAAAAAATGGCAAATCATTGTAATTAAATTATAGCTTAGTGGAGTAAAATTTTAGAAAATTTGCGATTTACGTTCATCATATCTGCCACCATTTTTTTATCTTGTAACCTTTCAAAAAAGCACGAACCACGGACAATAGAAAGATCATTTTATTTTTGGAAATCTGTTTTCAAATTATCTACTCAGGAAAAAGATGCTTTAACGAATTTAAAAATACAAAACCTATACATTAAATATTTTGATGTGGATTGGAATACTTCTAACAATAAAGCTTTGCCGGTTGCGCAACTTACAGCCCCCGATAGTTTTTTTTTAAGAACAACTCAACTCAATATTGTCCCCACGGTATTTATTACCAACGAAACAATTTTTAAAATAAACATTGATCAAACAGAAGCACTGGCAAATAAAATAATTATTTTAGTAAACAGTATGAATAGCAATTTTGGTGTTAAATTAATAAATGAACTGCAGATTGATTGTGATTGGACCGCAGGAACAAAAGACAAATACTTTTCGCTTTTAAAATTTTTACAGAAAAAACAAAATAATTTAAATTTTTCTACCACTATACGGCTGCATCAAATAAAATACTTAAATAAAACCGGGGTACCACCTGTAAAAAAGGGTATGTTAATGTGTTATAACATGGGCAACCTCAGCAATATAAATACTTCAAACTCTATTTTAGATGTAGATGATTTGAAAAAGTACATTGGAGACCTACAAAATTATCCTTTGCCTTTGGATTTAGCCCTACCCATTTTTGAATGGAAAGTACTTTTTAGACAGAATGTTTTTAAAGGGATTTTAGAAAATATGCCTGACAGTTTAATAACACAAAATATTTTTAGTAAAAAGGCAAATAGATATGAAGCTTTAATAGATACTGTTTTGCAAGGCTATGATATAAAAAAGAATGACATTATTAGAACAGAAAAAAGTAATTACACTTCGGTTTTAAAAACTGCAAAATTAATAAGTGAGAAACTTAGCGGCAACACTGTTCGTGTATCTTTTTTTCACTGGGATAATTTAACTTTAAAAAAATATAAGCTGCATGAAATGGAAAATATTTATGATGCTATGCGTTAGCACAATTATAATTTCTTTCCCTCAAAATATTATTGGCTGTGGTCCGGGTATTGATCCTTATGATTATTATACCAGTTTTTTTAATCCTGATATTTCTGAAAATTCTAATCTCCGTTCATTTTATTATACAGGTTATTCTTTTTTATATGATGAAACAGAACCTGTAAAAACAAGTGATGTACTGGCAGAAGAATGGAAAAAATATTGTGGAGATAATGTAACTGTAAGTGATGCAAAAAAGTTCGTAACATCTTTTGCAGAAAAGGATGTAAATAATCTTTATCAAAACATTGAAAAAAAGCAGATGCTAAAACTTCCTGACAGTGTGAAGGTGAACAGTATGACAAATTACTTTACACAGCAAAAAGATATGGAAGCATTGGCGTATATCATCTATGCAAAAAAAATAGAACCTTTTGTAACAGGTGAACAAGACGGCTGGGAACCAATAGAAAGAGACAGCGCATTAATGGCTATACATATAACAAACGGGCTTCAATTATATGCGGCGACAAAAAATGAAACTTTAAAACTTAAATATGCTTATCAAATTACCCGGCTTGCTTTTTACAGTAATAATAACATTGGTGCTATAAAATTTTATGATGAATTGGTTGCTGTAAATAAAACAGCTTCTGTATTACAGCCACTTTCTCTTGCATTAAAAGCAGGTGCACTTTACCATAATGACCAAAAAAATGAAGCTGCATATATTTTTAGTAAAGTATTTGCATTAACAGATGTAAAAAAGATTTCTAATTATCAAAGTTTTCGCTGGGCCATAGTCGCCGGTGAGGATAGAAATAATTATTTGCAATTATGTAAAAACAATACTGAAAAAGCAAATATGCTTGTACTTTTTGCCTTGGGTAGTGTTGTAAATGAAACTGAAACAATAGATAAAATTGCAAAACTCGATCCTTTTAATACCTCATTGCAAACCCTTGTAGCTAGAGAAATAAATAAACTGGAAGAAACTTATTTTACTCCTGCTTTAAATAAACAGTCTGGTGGTAAATTATTTTATTACACATGGGTAGAAATGCCAGCAGACAGTACTATGCAGGCCGGAGAGAATAAAGTAAAAAATTTGACAGATGTTTTAATAAAATTGGCTGCAGCAGATAAAAAATCGGAAGGCATGTATAAAACCACCGCTGCATATTGTGCGCTAATGTTAATGAACTTTACAAAGGCAAACATCTACTTAACTGAAGCAAAAAAAAATAACCTTACTTCAAAAGTTAATGATCAATGGATGCTTACAAATTTATTGCTTACCATCAATGAATCAAAATTGATTAATGCAGAAGAGGAACAAAAAATATTGCCTTCAATAAAATGGCTTCAGCAAAAAGCTGTGGATGAAAATGCCATAAAATTTGGATTCGATAACGTTAACGGTTGGAAAGTATTTTACAGAAATATAATGACGGAAGCTATTGCAAAGAAATATCATGCGCAGGGCGATATTTATAAAGAAGCATTAGCAATAGGATGTGCAAATAAAGTTTACAACGAAAGCAATTATGAAGCATTAAGTTTTCTTCATAATAATACAGATATTAAAGATGTAGAAAAGATGTATGATCTCTTTACTTCTAAAAATTTAAATGATTTTGACTCTTATCTGATTAAAAACAATGCATTAAAAGTTAAAGATATTACAGATTTTGCAGGTACAGCATATTTAAGAAATTATAATTATACAAAAGCTATTGAGTGGCTCGTAAAATCAGGCTCAAGTAAAAAAGATACCATTTTTAAAAGTGCATTCATTAAGCTGTTAAATGACAGAGAAGAACGGTTACCATCTGAAACAAAAAAAACATCCAAACTTGCATTTGCTCAGGAAATGTTGCAGGCTCAAAATCTTGCAAATTCCGACAAAATAAACAGCTCAAAGCATTTATTTGAAATAGCTACAGGAATGTATAATATGACTTATTATGGTCATGCCTGGGAACTTGTACAATATTACCGCAGTGGTAGCGATGGTTATTATATTCCTGCAAATGCCACTGAATTTCAAAAACAATATTATGGTTGTAATGCTGCGCATGATATGTTTAAAAATGCAATGACAGCATCTAAGGATAATAATTTTAAAGCAAAGTGTTTGTTTATGATGGCTAAATGCTCTCAAAAAATTGTACAAAAACCTCAGTATTACGAGTTTGGTAGCAGGTACGATGATTTTTCTAATGCGGAGAAAGCCTACTATCCGTTATTTATGCAAAATAAATATTTTCCACAGTTAACAAATGAGTATGCAGGTACAGTCTTTTACAAAGAGGCTATAACCAGGTGTAGTTATTTAAGAGATTTTGTAAAGAAAAAATAATTTATTTTGAAGGTAGTTATACAAAGAGTTTCATCAGCATCGGTAACAGTAGATGGAGAAATTATTTCTTCTATAAATACCGGCTTAATGGTTTTTGTAGGGATTGAAGATGCCGATACAAAAGAAGATATTGTTTGGCTCTCCAATAAGATTGTGAACCTGCGAATTTTCGATGATAAAGCATTCGTCCCAAATTTATCTGTAAAAGATATTGCAGGAGATATCATTTTGGTGAGCCAGTTTACATTGCATGCATCCACAAAAAAAGGCAACAGGCCATCATACATAAAAGCTTCAAAAGGAAATATTGCATTACCGCTGTTTGAAAAATTAATTTTTCAAACAGAAATTGATCTTTGCAAAAAAATACAACAGGGAAAATTTGGTGCAGATATGAAAGTGACTTTGGTAAATGATGGTCCAATGACCATAATAATTGATACAAAAAATAAAGAATAAATATGAGTGAAATTACATTCTCAGCAGCCCAGTTAAAAGTAGATGTTTGGATGAAAACAATTGGCGTTAAATATTTTAGTGAATTGACCAACCTGGGTATTTTAATGGAAGAGGTGGGAGAACTATCCCGAATAATGGTGCGCACTTATGGACAGCAATCATTTAAAGAAAGCGATAAAAATCATGATTTAGCTGATGAAATGGCAGATGTGCTTTGGGTTTTACTTTGCCTTGCAAACCAAACAGGTGTTGACCTTACAGAAGCTTTTAAAAAAAATATTGATAAGAAAACCTTGAGAGATACGGAAAGGCACCTCAAAAATGAAAAATTAAAAGATAAGTAAAAAACTATTTAAAAAAATACCCACTTATGGGTATATGAATTATCTTTTTAATTAAGCAACTTTATAATTGAATACTGTTAAAATTAAAGTGTTCAAATACTAATATTAATTAGGTTTCGTTATCAAAACATTGTTTCATCTTAATGAAACACAATTTAATTAAAGAGTGTTTTTCAACTGGGGATAGTTGCAATTACATGCCGTCGCATTTTTGCGGCGGTTTTTTTTGTTTATATAAGCAACAGATTTATTGAGAATAACTACAATACTTTAAAAACATATTCCTTTTTTTAAGCAAAATATTAAATCAAAATAATTTTGCTCACTGCAGCTAAATATACCCACTACTGGGTATATGAAAGCGCTTATAAATATTTCATTTTTGTATTCTAAACTAAAAATCATGAAATATTTGTCATCCCTTCTTATTCTTACACTTTTAAGTGCTGTTGCTTTTGCTCAAAATAAAAGTGACTGGATAAAAATATTTCCCTCAAAAGTTAAATGGTACAAAATTACAGATGCGGGAGTGCTGGTTGTAGGAACCACTGATGGATTGTATGGCGTAAATCCATCTGACGGAAAAGAATTGTGGAAAGATGATGATATTGAAAACATTAAGGAGGAAAATTATGATCCTATTGAGGGAACGCCGTATATCGTTCTTGCAAAAAAAGGACTAACAAAATCTTCTAACAAAATTGTTGATGTTGTAACAGGTAAAGAAGTAGCCAATACAAAAATACTTGGTTTAATACAGGTTACAAAACGTATTTACCTTATGAAAAGCAATGCAGTATTATTTTTAGGGTTGGGTACAAATGGCAAACCTCTGCTTATGAAAATAAATCTTGCAGATGGTTCAAAAGTTTGGGAACAGCAAAAACTATTTGAAAAAAACAGCGAGCAGATTGTATCTGAAGCCGGCGAGGTGAAAGATGGTTTTTTCATTGCAACAAATAAAAATATTTATAAGCTGAATGCTCAAACCGGTGAAATAATGTACAGTATAGTGATGAAAAGTGATTTACCGGTAGCAGCACCACCAAAAAAACAAAAAGGAATGTTTAGTGCATTCAATATTGGTAAACAAATGGATGCTACGGCTAATGAATTAGAAACCATTACGTCTGCAGATTTTTTTCAAAAGGATAATATGGATGTAATTTATTTTTGGAACCAAGATATACTTACTGAATTTAATGTGGCAGATGGAAAAGAGTTGTGGAAAAGGGTTGAGCTTCCATCGCCTGTTACCAATATATTATTTGATTCGCATGGGATGTTGGTAGCAACAGCTGAAAAAACAAAAGATGACGAAGCAAAACAGAGCAAAGGCGGTGGCGGGTTACTTGGTAAAATTAAAAGAGCAAGTGCAGGTAAAAAAAACAGGGCCTCTTTGCTTTGTTTGGATATGAGTACGGGTGAAGAAAAATGGGACAGCGATGTAAGTTTGCAGGGGGATGTAAAGGCGTACAAACTTTCAGGAACAAAACTTATTCTGGCGACTGAAAGAGACCAAGGGACTAATTTTATAAGTATTGTAAATCTTGATGCAGGTAAATCCGTAACAAAAAAACCTTTGTCAATTAAGGGTGAAATAAGAGATCTCGAAATTGTACCGCAGGGACTTTATTACCGTACGGAAGATCAGATAAATATTCTTGATCTGGAAACGGGTGATAAAACATGGAAAAAAGGAATGAGTGTAAAGAATTGTGTAGGAGACAATCAAAATGATAAAATAGGTTATGTCTATGCAAACGAAACCATTCATAAAGTCAATTTTGAAAATGGTGAAATTTCTGATTGGGTTACAGCTGTAAAATTCGATGGTAAAGAATATCCGAGTTCCTTACAGGTTAGAGAAAACGGTGTGTTGCTTACATCAGATCAAAATGTACGCTTATACGATTTTGATGGTAAACAGGTTTGGCACAATTACCAGCCTGCTCCAGGTAGAACTATGGGAGGAAAAATGTTAAGTGGCTTGGGTGGTTTAGCTTCTTCAATGATGGCTGTCGGTTCTGCAGCAAGTTCTGCACAAATGAGTTATGCCAAAGGATATTATGGCAGCACAAGTCCATCTCTTGATAACAGTATTAAAAACGCAAACGCAAATGCATCAGCCTTTGCAGGTGCAGCAGTAAGTAGCTTTGCAAGTATTAGCCGTAGGTTTAAGGCTACCAAAGAAGCCAACAATTATATTGCTATCCTTACAAATTTTGGCAACAGCAACAACGCAAAAGATGCAGGTATAATGATGATAAATAAAACTACCGGTAAAGAAATTAGACGCATGATGTTTGGTGAAAAAAAGGAACCTAATTACAAACTTGATGAATTAGGCAAAGTAGTTTATTACCGTGCCGATGGAAATGAGATCCAGGGTTTTAATTTTTAAAATTGTAAATTAAGGGGGATAATTACAGTTTTATACCGTCGCATTTTTTGCGGCGGTTTTTATTTTAATAAATAAATGAGAAAATGATTTAACTACTTTTATAAAAATATTTTTATGAAATCCTTTGTTTTATTTGTTTCTCTGCTTTTTTACAATTCTCTGATCTTTTCTCAAAGTAACAAACTGGTTAGTGGTCCTTGGGCAGGTAATGTACAATTACGCACCGCAATCATTTGGGCAGAAGTTTCAGCAGATGTAAAAAAGGTAGCTGTAAAATATTTTAAAACGAATACCTTAAATCACAAGCAAACTGTTTTGTATAAAGGCGAATTAGCTAAAAATTTTAATCCAATAAAAATTGAATTAAATGGGTTGGATTTTAATACCGATTACTCTTACACTTTATTTATTGATGATAAAGAAATAATCACCGGATTTGCAACAAAGTTTATAACACAAGATTTGTGGCAATGGCGCAAACCGGCGCCGGATTTTAGTTTTGTTGCAGGCAGTTGCAATTACGTAAACGATCCTGCTGTAGACAGACCCGGAAAGCCATATGGTGGCGATTCTTCCATATTTACAACGATGGCAAAATCCGGTGCAGCATTTCATGTATGGATGGGAGATAACTGGTACACCCGTGAAGTTGATTTTGGTTCTGCATGGGGTTTAAATTACAGAGCTTCGCATGACAGGGCACAGAAAATATTACAACCATTTATGGCTTCAATGCCGCAGTATTCTATTTGGGATGATCATGATTATGGCCCCGACAATTCAGGGAAAAGTTTTTTATTGAAAGATGACAGCAGAGATATTTTTAAAAAATATGCTCTTAATCCAAGCTATGGCGAAGAAGAAAAAGGTATTTATACAAAAATAAGTTACAGCGATGTAGACATTTTTTTAACCGATGATCGTTTTTTTAGAAGTGAAGATGATATGCCTGACAGTGTAAATGGGACACCATCAAAAGACAAACACTTTTTTGGACCAATGCAAATGGAGTGGCTAAAAAATGCTTTGGAGTTTAGTACTGCAACATTTAAAATTATTGTGGTGGGCAGCCAGGTTTTAAACCCTTTAAATAAAGCTGAAAGTATGCAGCAATATAGTTACGAGTACGCAGAGCTTTTAAATTTTATAAAAACTCAAAAGCTAAACGGCGTTTTATTTTTTAGTGGCGACAGGCATCACAGTGAAATTATAAAAGCATCACAACCGGGATTTTATCCACTCTATGATGTTACCATTTCTCCTTACACCGCAGGTATAAGCAAAGCCATTGGTCCGGAAAAAAATAATCCATTTAGAATATCCGGTACGCTGGTAGAAAAGCAAAATTTTGGAAAAATTTCTATAACCGGCCCTAAAGAAAAAAGAAGTATGACTATAGAATTTATTGGGACTAAAGGCGAGCAACTTTCAAGTTTTTCTATTAATAGCAATGAACTAAAAGTGCCATAAATAAAGTTAATAATGCGCTTTACTATCTTTGCTTTATGACATCAAATCCGTTTACCTATAATAAACCCAAAGTTATACAGGCGCTTCGCTATCATTTTATTAGCCGACCCGAAATAAAAGTAATGATGGTCGTAATAAATGTATTTGCAATAGCATCTGCAGCACTTTATTTCTTTAAAAAAATAAGTCCTGTTGCTTTTTTAATAAGCTCTATGCTTTGGTTTTTTTTGATGATACTTTTTTGGTTTCTTTTGCCATTAATTATTTACCGGCAGACTGCCACTTTTAAAGATTCTTTTAGTGCAGTATTGGGCAATGAACAGTTTGCTATTGAAAATGTAAGGGGCCACAAAGGATGGGATTGGAGTAGCTTTAGCACCTGGATGGAAAGCCCCCATTTTTTTCATTTGTATTTTAATCCACGTTCCTTTTTTATAATTCCTAAAGATGCTTTTGATGGCGATGATGAGCAGGAAGCCAGAAAAATATTTGCTGCCAAGATTAAAAAATAATAAGGAATTTATTTGTTATCAGCGCAAATTTTTCTCCATTACATGGTGGGGTAAATTTACTTCTCTAAACTGGCTGCCTTTTATTTGATACCCAAATTTTTCGTAGAAACCAATGGCACTGTATCTTGCATGCATCGTCATTAATTTATAACCTTTATCTCTTGCCATATTTTCAGCAAAATTAATAATGGAAGCTCCAATGCCCCTGCCATGTAAATTATCTGGCACAGCCATCTGTCTTAATCTCACAGTGTGGCTATTAACTTTTGCAAGAATGCAACAGCCCAATACTTCTTCATCTTCCATACAGACAATAAGTATATCATCTTTTTCGGCCATTAATTCATCATGGTCAAATGTTAGTCCCAATGGTCTCCGCAAAACAATATCTCTAAGGTTTACCATTTTTAAATATTCGGATGTACCGTGGTCTATTTGTTTTAATGCCATGATGATCGAATTAATGTCAAATTTGAAAGTACGAAAATTATGTAATAAATAGGAACGTTGTGATTTTTAGATAGTTGATTAAAGTTTAATTGCTGAGTATAGCCGTGATAGAAACGCAAATACTTTTTTGTTGCCTTTGAACAAAAAAGATTGGAGTGTATAGCCCGTTACAAATGTTTGGCTTTGTATTGTTGCCCATGCTCAAAAAACACCATATCTATTTCACCATCATATAATCATAAACGAGTTTTGAAACTTCGGCCATCGGTTGGATTACCCTTTTTTCATCCCCCTTAAAACGGGACAGCAATACCAACACATATTTTCTGCCGTCAGGTAAAAAAACAATTCCGCCGTCATGCTGAATGCCTGTAATAGACCCGGTTTTGTGTGCCACCTTTACATTGGCGGGTAACAATGCGGGTATAATTTCATTGAACTTTTGATCAAGTAATATCTTCGTCATTTGTTGAGAGGCTGTAATACTTACAACTTTTTCATTGGCCAGTTGTTCAAAAATTAATAGATTGTCTAATGCCGTTGTGGAGTTGTTTAACCCTTTTTCAAATGCCTTTGTATCTTCTACGCCACGCAATACTTTTATATCCTTGGCACCCAATGTTTTCATTGTTTTCATCACGCTGTCTGCACTTACTTTTTCGATGAGCATATTGGTTGCAAGGTTGCTGCTGAGGATAATCATTTTATAAGCAAGATCAGCAATGGTTGCCTTCTTGCCAAGTTTTTTATACAACTCCAATTCACTGTCATCAGTTGCATCTAATGAATACAAACTGCCATCAACAATGCTGCTGAATTCATTTTTAATTGTCAGTGAATCATTCAATGAAAAGCGACCTGCGGCTACCTGTCGGTACAATTCAATCAGCACCGGAGTCTTCATGGTACTGGCTGCATGAAAAGGCATTTTTTCATTTATCAAAATCGTTTCACCGGTTACAAGATTTTTAAATGCCACACCAAAAATGGTATTGTCAATGGCTAATTTTTTTTGTATCCGGTCTTTTAAATGAGCCAATGATTTGGTATGATTGTTACATGCCGCAGTAAATAAAATCGACAGTAAAAATAGTATTCTTTTCCATTTATACATGAGTCGTGTTTAATGTTGTAAAAGAGTTTATTTGGTAAGTCCATTTATTATCTGATGCAGCTTGTTGTATACATCGGGCCATGCCTTTTTAAAACGCTCGTAAGTAGCAGGCACAATATTCTTGGTATAAAAGGATACATACTTTATTTACTACTTGTTTGCTTTGTTTGCTACGGCATAATTACCATATGGCATATTTGCGTGGTCTCCCGGGTATTGAAATGCTTCGTTGGAAAAGTCCGGTATTCTATCGCCACCAGGTTCGCCGGTTTTATTATTGAATGCATCCAGCGTAAGAATGCCTTGCAGTATGGTTAGTCCGCCCGTGCCGCTATCAAAAACGCCAATTGGTAATTGCTTATTTATTTGCTTTTGCTGGGCAAACATTGAACCTACAAAAATGAGTAGTACCATTACAAAAGATGGCTTCTTCATAACATTGTTTTGTATTAGCAAGTTAAAGTAAAAAGTTTTACCTGTTGCGCATATAGTTGCTATTGGGGGCTACTTTTATAAGGATAAATTTTTTTTAGAAAGCTGCAATAATTTATGGAGCAAAAAATTACTACTATCTGTAGAGTTAGATAGAATAAATTTTTATCTTTCTGGCATTACAGCAGTATCAATCCATTTTTTTGCAAATGCAGCATCCCAGCCATGCTTCCATCTGCGGTGGCTCCATAAATAATTTGATGGATCTGCTTTTACCCCTTTTTCTAAAAAATCTCTGTACAATCTTGTTAGCTCTCCGTTGCTAAAAAGGCTGCCATCTTCTGTTATAACCTTGCAGTTAAAATGATAGTGACCTCTTTTTATTTTCTTCATGTTTACAAAAACCACTGCGGTTTTGTAGCGCATGGCGCCTTTTTCAGGACCCATTAAAAAGGGTGCAGGTTTACCAAAAAAGTTCAACCAAAAGCTGTGTTTTACGAGGCCGGGGTTTTGATCTGCAATTAACCCGAGTGCATACTGGCTTTTCATTAAATGTGGCATTCTTGTCTGGTAGTTGTGTTTCTCTACCATGGTAGCACCAAACTTACTGCGTATTTTTAAAAATAATCTGTCAATTGGTTTTGCCTGAATGCGCAGATAAATTGCCACCCAAGGTATAGTAAGCGAGTGTGATATGGCAAGACTGGCATACTCCCAGTTCATTTGATGGCCGCTGTGAAACTGTATATTCAGACCTTTATCAACCAGCTTTTTTGCATCATCAAAATCAATGGAAGCTCTTCTTACAAATTCTTTTTCTGAAAGGCTAAGCAATTTTATTGTTTCTATAAAATTATCAACAAGGTTTTTGTAAAACTGTTTTGCAATGCTGCTAATTTCTAAAACTGATTTTTGTGGAAATGCAATTTTAAGGTTATCTGTAACTATCTTTTTTCTGTAGGCAAATACATGGTACAGCAAAAAAAAAGCAAAGTCGCTTATGGCATATAAAATAAAAAACGGAAGTAGGGAGATGAGGTACAAAATTCCGTAAACAATATAATACATGCTTTTTTATTGAAAGCGTAAAGTTAGGTGAGTGAACGAAATTGAAAATATTATAAATATGATACAAAATATATCAGCTTTTATAAAATAGTATTCTGCAAAATTTTCTGCTTGTTTGGATAGTCAGTATTAAAGTGCAGCCCTCTGCTTTCTTTGCGCAACTCAGCACTTTTTATAATAAGGTATGATACGGTTATCATATTCCGCAGTTCGCACAACTGCGGCGATACTTCGGTGTGCTCATACAAATGTTCTGTTTCTTCATGCAATAAATCTATACGTCTGTTTGCCCTGTGCAACCTTTCATTGTTTCTCACAATACCTACATAATCACTCATCAGCAATTTCATTTCTTTAAGGCTCTGCGTTATTAAAATCATTTCTTTGGGGGCAGAAGTTCCTGCAGTATTCCAATCCGGGAAAACCCTCACAACTTCCAAAGCAGGAACAGCAATTGCAAAACTTTCTACAGTATCTACAAACGCACGGTGTGCAAAAACCATTGCTTCTAAAAGTGAGTTACTGGCAAGCCTGTTGGCACCATGCAGACCAGTACTTGCACATTCTCCGGCAGCATATAAATTTTTAATAGAGGTTCTCGCAAACTCATCCGTTTTTACGCCACCACAACTGTAATGCGCAGCCGGAGAAACAGGTATCATGTCTTTTGAAACATCCACACCAATACTTAAACACTTTTCATAAATATTTGGAAAATGTTCTTTAAAGTTTTGCTGGTTCATATTTCTGCAATCGAGGTACACAAACTCAGTTCCGTTTATTTTCATTTCATTGTCAATAGCCCTTGCAACTATATCTCTTGGCGCAAGGTCTTTACGCTCGTCGTAACGCTTCATAAAAGCTTCGCCTGTTGCATTGCGCAAAATACCACCGTCGCCTCTCACTGCTTCTGTAATTAAGAATGAATGTCCACGTACACCGGATTCATATAATGCGGTTGGGTGAAACTGTATAAACTCAATATTTTCTATTCTTCCTTTTGCTCTGTAAACCATGGCCACACCATCTCCCGTTGCAATTGCAGGGTTGGTAGTACTACGGTAAACCTGCCCATTACCACCCGTTGCAAGCATAGTAATATCAGCAATAATCTTTTCTATTTTATTGTTAGATAAGTTTAAAATATACACACCGTAACATTCAATATCTGGGGTAGATTTTGTAACCAAATAACCGAGGTGATGTTGCGTAATAATATCGAGCACAAAGCAGTGATTGATCAATTCAATATTGCTGCATTTTTTTATTGCTTCCAGCAGTGCACGTTCCATTTCTTTGCCGGTAACATCTTTGTGGTGCAAAATTCTGTTCTCGCTGTGACCGCCTTCCTTACCCAATTTATAATCGCCTTCAGGGTCTCTGTCAAATTGAGCTCCCCATGCAATTAATTCGTTTATCCTTTCCACACCTTCCTTCACAACAATCTCTACAATGTGTGGGTTGCAAAGCCCATCACCTGCAATCAATGTATCTTCTATGTGCTTTTGAAAACTGTCGTGGTCAAAATCTGTAACACCTGCAATGCCGCCCTGCGCATACTTTGTGTTGGTTTCATCGCTCTGCGTTTTGGTAAGAATGGTAATTTTTTTATCAGGCATTTCCTGAGCAGTTTTAAGCGCATAAGTAAGACCCGCTATACCCGAACCAATTACAAGAATATCTGTTTGCATGTATAAATATTTTATCTCTTTTGATTTTTTTAAAACATTCTGGGGCTTTGTGCAGTGAATCATTTGTCAGCATTTGTTCGCTGCCCACCTCCAATGTTTTTGCTCAAATGCAGCAAAAACGATTTCCGTCTAAGCAGCGCAGCCCTTCAGCATTTTATCTTTGTTCGCCTTTAAAATTCCCCATCAAAATAATTAACGGTTATCATAACTTGACTACCCAAAAATTAAATTCCTAATTCCTAATTCAGATTTCATAATTCATAATTCCTGTTCAATCCAAACCCCGCTTTCCTTTAATAAATTTATCAATTCATCCACCGCTACTTCACTGTTTATATTTTTCTTCACTACTTCCTTGCCTCTGTACAAAGTTATTTTACCTACACCGCTGCCCACATACCCAAAATCTGCATCAGCCATTTCACCCGGGCCGTTAACAATACAACCCATCACAGCAATTTTTAAACCTTTTAAATGATTGGTTACGTTTCTTATTTTACTCGTTGTTTCCTGCAGGTCAAATAAGGTTCTACCGCAGCTTGGACAACTGATGTATTCTGTTTTAGAAATACGTGTACGCACTGCTTGCAAAATTGAGAAAGAAGTGTTGTTTAAAAACTGGTAATTGTTTGTAGCAGCCAAATAAGTTCTGCCACTTACTTTATCATTTATAATTTGCAATGGATCGTTTATTAACCAGATTCCATCTCCCATTCCGTCTAATAATAAACCACCGGCTGTTGCACTAAATTCTATTAACTGTGCATTAATGGTGTTCTTCATACTTTCTACCGCTATTACAATCGGGCAATGTATTTTTTTGCTTTCAAGCTCATTTATAAACATCCTCATTTGCTGCATGGCATTTTTCTTTGAAGAATAAATACACAATACAACATTGTTTGTCTCAACTAACTTCTTTATTAATGCCCCATTACTTTCTTCTACACAAACAGAAATAAAATTAAGTTGTGTATGCACTTTTTCTGTTGCTAAAAATTCATACGGTGTAAATAACGGAAAACATTTTCGTTCGTCGGTGGTTGCATTTTGCCATACTTTATAATTGCATATAAAGTTTAATGTTCCGGGCAAAGCAAAGTCAATCAATTTTTCAGCTGTGTAAATATAATCAGCTGCAGCATCTGCAATATTCCATTTATCACTTAAGGCATCGTATCTGTAACCAATGGTCTGTAAATCAGCAGCAGCTATGATTTTAGCCAACATAAAATCTGCAATTACAATCGGCACATTTTTCCCACCAATATTATTTACCGCATTTGTTGTGCGTCTTTTATAATCAAATGGAGAGAAGAAGAGGGCGGGTTGATGGTTGATTGTTAATTGTTCAAGGCTATCCATAGGCTGAATTTCGTTCGCCTTATTAAGACTGTTTAATTCCGAAGTTTTTGATTTTTGCTTTAAGTTCTCTTGTGTCTCATAACTAACATCTAATGTCTGATATCGCTCCACCAAATCTTTACAAACTGGTATTTCAAATTCAGGATTTTCAGTAAGACTCACCCTTATTGTATCCCCAATACCGTCTTCCAATAAACTGCCAATTCCAATAGCGGATTTTATTCTTCCATCCTCGCCATCGCCTGCTTCGGTTACACCCAAATGCAATGGGTAACATTCACCAAACTCATCCTGCATATGTGTTATAAGCAAACGGTAAGCCTGCACCATAACCAATGGGTTGCTGCTCTTCATGCTCAAAATAATCTGGTGATAATCTTCGCCCCTTGCTATCCTCAAAAACTCCATAGCACTTTCCACCATGCCAATAGCAGTATCGCCATAGCGACTCATAATCCTATCACTTAAACTGCCGTGGTTTGTACCGATGCGCATGGCAGTACCATGTTCTTTACAAATTAAAACAAGTGGTGTAAAACGTTCTTTAATTCTGTCTATTTCTTCAGCATATTCAGCATCGGAATAATCAATCTGTTCAAACTTTTTCTTGTCTACATAATTGCCCGGATTCACCCTGACTTTCTCAATAATTTTAGCTGCAATCTCTGCGGCATTGGGCGTAAAATGTATATCGGCAACCAATGGAGTATTGTAACCGAGTTGGCGTAATTGATCTTTAATATTAAGTAAATTTTCTGCTTCGTTTTTTGACGGCGCTGTTATCCGTACAAGCTCTGCACCTGCTTCTATGCAACGAATGGTTTGTGCAACGGTAGCAATGGTATCCATTGTATCAGTGGTCGTCATCGTTTGTATCCTTATCGGATTATTGCCACCAATTACAAGGTTGCCAACTTTTACTTCCCGGGTTTTTAAACGCTTGTAATTTGAGAGAGATTCGCAGTATGAGTTCATAGATAATCTAAAAAAGTGAATGTTACATCCAGAAAAAACATTGCAGAATGATTACTTGCAATGATGTGTAAAGGTAAAAAACTATTTATACATTATTATGGCGGAATGGGGAAATGGGGTTACCAATCCTTCTCAAGCTTGTTAGGAGATGAAGTGCCAACTTTATGCAGTTTATCCTGCAGTTCTTTTTCTTTTTGTAATAATGCCTGCAATTTTTGCTCGGCATCTTTCTGCGTTAAATTACTTTGCTGAGGTTTAGGCTGTTGATCGTTTTTATTTTTGTTATCATCCTGCTTATCTTTCTTATTTTGATCATCCTGTTTTTGTTTATCCTCTTTTTGCGTTTGCAAAGCAAGCTGAAGATTATGCCTTGCATCTATATTATTAGGATCAATCTTTAAAGCATTTTTATAATTTAAAATACAGTCTTCTGTTTTTTTATCATTTTGAAACACCACGCCTTTATTATAAAATGAATTACTTTTTTCAAGAGGCACATTCATTGCTTCGGCTGCCTTTTCGTAAGCTGCTATTGCCTCATCTTTTTTATCGCTTTTATACAAAGCATTTCCTAAATTATAATTTGCAGTTGTATTATTTTTCTCGGAAACAGTGTTGTAATATTTTATGGCAGTTTGGTAATCTTTTCTTTTATAAGCATCGTTACCCAATTTTATATTTTCGTTTTCAACCTGTGCCACAAGCGAAAACCTAACTGACATAAATAATACAATGGCAATTAATTTTTTACCTGCAATACTTACCTTTTTCACTTCAGCAACAAACAATTCTAATATTAAAAAAAGTAAAGCTGCACCCAATAAAATCTGAAACCAGCTTTTATAATTAACCAAAGAGTCATCAATTACCGTTCTTTTATCCATGGTAGAAAGATTGGTATACAATGCATTTACTACTGCATCGGTATTGCTAAAAAGCTTATAGTCTCCGTTACCTTTTTTTGCAATATCAGCCAATGCCTGCTCATTTAATTTTGTAATTACCGTAATGCCCTGCTCGTCCTTTTTAAGCTCATTTGTTACCGGATCCATAATTGGTGCACCTTCGGGTGTGCCCATTCCAATGGTATTTATTACGACACCCTGCTGTGCCATTTCTTCCGCCACTTTTAAAGCATTTTCTTCGTGGTCTTCACCATCGCTAATTAATACTACTGTCTTGTATTTTTTTTCTTTGCTGTTGAAAGATGAATAGCACATTTTTAGTGCCTCACTTATTACAGTGCCTTGTGTAGGAATTGTTTGTGGAGTTGCTGCAGACAAATACATTTTTGCTGCGGAATGATCGCCTGTTAAAGGCATTTGTAAATATGCTTTACCCGCAAAAACAACAATACCAATTCTGTCGTTATCCAGTTTATCAATCAATTTGTTTAAAAATTGTTTTGCCCTTTCAAGTCTGTTAGGTGTTATATCTTGAGCAAGCATGCTGTTACTTACGTCCAGCGCTATCATTACATCAATACCGTTTCTTGTTATTTTCTCACTTCCTTTTGGGCTTCTAAAATTTGCAAGGCTTACTATAATTAAAGCCATAGCAAAAAACAACAATAAAAATTTTTTGTATGGAGATGAAGTATTAAAGTTTGCCGTGAGTTCTTTTACCAGCAGCGGATCGCCCATTTTTTGAAAAGCAACCTTACGCTTTTTGCGTGCATAAAAATATATACCGGTTATTACCGGCAGAAAAATAAGCAGCCACAATAAATAAGTGTATTGAAAAGGAAGTATCATCTTAGCCTGCAAATTAATGATTGAAAAGGCAGGTCATGTTAAAAAAACAATAAACTGTTTTATCTCTTGCCTTCAAAAAAGCCATAGTGTTTTAAAATATCTTTCGTTATTGCCAACCGATTTATAGTCATATCATAATTACGGTCTTTTGACTTTATTAATGTTGCAAAGAAATAAACATGCCTGTTTTCTTCTATCCAACCTACCAACCAGCCAATTGCATTGTTTGTTTCATCAAATCCCCAACCTGTTTTATAACTTAATTTATAAGCCGTGTTGTCTTCCATCAACATTACATCTCTTAAGGTTTGCTGCACGCTTTTTCTAAAAGGAAGCTGATCGAAATATAATCTTTTCATTAGTCCAATTTGCTCATCAGGAGATATTTTTAATTTATTATTTAACCAAAACGAATCAATTGGACCACTTATATTTCTGTTACCGTAAGAAAGAGAATCAATATAATTTTTCATTGTATCTCTGCCTATTCTTCTTGCTACTTCCTGGTAGTAAGGAACAGCACTTACTTTAAAAGCTTCCTTCATACTTAAATCCTTATTCCAATCTGCCGTCGGCCTTATAACACCATCCCATTTAATGATCATGTTTTCATCAAGTATTCTACCAGTTTCCAACCCTACGAGTGAATTAACAATTTTAAAAGTTGAAGCAGGTGTAAACCTCGTAGTATCCATTGCCATATTGTAAACAGTAATTGAACCGTTACTGTTGTCCATCATAGTAAAACAGCCTTCCACGTTTTTGTCATCAAAATATTTTTTTAAATCATTATCTATTTTTGCTTTTTTTAAAGAGCAGGATGTAAGGATTAAAAGCCCTGAAAGTATTAGGGAAAAGTTGCGTAGCATATTTATTTTTTATACCTATTTTAAATTGTTTTTTGAATGCATGTGAGTAGCAGTTGCATCTAATGCTTCGTAAAAGGCATCGCCAAATTTTCTTACAAGCGGTTCCTTTAAAAATTTATACACGGGAACTTTTAATTTTTTACCCATTGTACATGCAGCTTTGCAATGGTCTTCCCGTGGCTCGTAGTTGGCAAATTGTGTATTACCATCTTTACTTTTTTTTACAATGATGGGAAAAAGGTGGCAACTGATCGGTTTTTTCCAGGCTGTTTTACCATCAAGATAGGCCTGTTCAATTCCGCACTTTACAATGCCATTATTATCAAAAATACCATACACGCAAATTTTACTTTGTATGGTTGGTGTAACCCAGCCAAACTCTTTGTTATGCACATATCTTCCCTGCCTGTTTATTTCATCTATACCTTCTTTTCTTAAATAAGGGAGTACTTCTGCAAACACTTCATCAACCATTATTAATTCCTTTACATCCAGCGGTGCGCCTGCATCTCCATCTACACAACAAGCTCCTTTGCAGCTGGTGAGATCGCACACAAACTGATCGTTTATAATCTGATCACTCAGCAAAACATTTTCAATTGCTATCATTGCTGCAAAAATACGTTTTTATAATTCTTCTGTTTATGAATGAAGGAAATGATGTATTCCTTAAAATAAGTTTAACACAGTTTCAAAGCTCATTTCCAGCGAAATGTTGTAATAAGATGGTCAATATCTTTTTGAATAAAATCAACGACCGGTTTTACAGAATCTGCATTAGGGGATGCATAAAAATATAATGCACCCCTAATAAAGTTTTTTGTGGTATCAGTCATAAAAAACTGGCGTTGCGTAGCTGCATTGCCGCCGAGTTTAAACAAAAGACCGGATACTTTATTTGCGGTGGTAAAAAGACTGTCTTTTTTGGAAGTGGCTACATCATCATTTTTATTGGTAAGATTAAAAGCATCGTTTATCATTTTATCATACCTATTAATTCCTGTAGAATCTTTGTAAGAACCATTTGGCTGCTTTATTTTATAATGGGCTTTTCCTCCTATGGCTTTATAACTTAAAAATATTTTTGCATTCAGGTTTTTAAAATCAATGTTGCGCCAGTAATCATTTTCGGGGTTAGCATCAAAATACGTACTGTCTTTTACAATATAAGCATATGTGGGATATTCAAAACTATAGGGCATACCGGGTTCGTTGAACAGAATGTATTTCTTTTCAGGGAGATCAATTTTAAAATAGCCTGTTTTTTTTGATGTATAATTACTGTTACAAGCAGCTAATAAAAGCACAGACAAAAAAAATAAGATATTTTTTTTTTTAAAACAATACATACTTAAAGCTGACTTATTTTAATAAAGAAATAATTTTTATGTAACAACCTTTTGCTTGATTTTTATTTGAACCTTATCAATTCTGTTTTTATTTATTTCTAAAGGAATAAAGGAAAAATTACCGCTCTTCAACTCTTCATTTGCCAATGGAAATTCTCCTGCTATTTCCAAAACCAGTCCCGCTACGGAATCGCTTTCTCCTCTAACTGCATCAAATACATCTGTATTTAATCCCATTGCTTTGCATGCATCGTTTATCATTAATTTACCTTCAAAAATGTAAGTGAAATCATCAATTTTTTTGTTTATGCTTTCTTCATCATCAAACTCATCTTTAATTTCTCCTGTAATTTCTTCCATTATATCTTCCAACGTTACAATGCCTGCTGTACCGCCAAACTCATCTACCACAATAGCAAAATGGATTCTTTTGGTTCTAAACTCCTGCAGAAGATCTTCAATTAACTTTTGCTCGTGTACAAAATAGGCAGGTTTTGCCAGCGCATGCCATTCAAAAATTTCGGGTTCATTAATATGCGGTAACAAATCTTTTGTGTGCAACATGCCTGCTATTTCATCTAAATTATTTTTATAAACGGGCAATCTGGAATAATGTAAATCTTCCACCGTTTTTATAAGCTCGTTAAATTTTGTATTGTATTCAATTCCGCATACATCAAGCCTTGTGCGCATAATTTGTTTAACGGGTGTATCTCCAAATTTTCTAATACCTTTTAAAATCTTTTTCTCCTCAATGGTAGCTTCATTATCGGGCAATAAATCTATTGCATTGTCCAGGCTGCCGCCATCCGGCGAATTGCTTTTGTCTGCAGATAATTTCTTTTCTATGCGGTCACTAAATCTAACAAGCCGCTTGCTTATTCTGTAAAAAATACTGTTGAATATTTCTACCACAAGTGAGGAAGAAGCTGCAAACCATATTTTATTATGTGTTGCCCATACTTTGGGCAAAACTTCTACAAAAAGTAAAATTGCAAACGTTATGGAAAGCAATTTAATAAGAAACTTCGGCCAAAAAGTCAACCCATAAATAAGCAGCCAATCATCTATTAAAATATTGGCAATTAAGATAATGCCAAGGTTTACGAGACTGTTGGTGATAAGCATGGACGCCCGCAAAGTTTTAGGCTGCTCTAAAAGTGTAACGATACGCCTGAAAGAAGGCTGTTGGCGGGTTTTAAAAACATTTATATCTTTTTGGTTGAGAGAAAAAAAAGCAACTTCGCTGCCGGCTATTAAAAAAGAAAGTATAAATAAAATAATGGCTGTAAAAATTAATACACCCGTTACAGCGGGTATTATTTGTAAAAAAACAATTAGAAAATTACTGTTTCCAGTTACCGAATGATAGTCCAAAACAAAATATTTACATGAGCAAAAGTGCGATAAATTATATTTTAAAAAGGCAGGCGTTCATTGCCTGATTCATCTATTGGTGGTGGTACATCATCGTTTGTAAATTGTGGGTCATCAACACCTCCCTGCATTGTACCATCATTTCGTTTATCAAGCATTATTAAATTATCGCCCACAATTTCTGTGGCAAACTTTTTATTGCCTTCTTTATCTTCCCAACTTCTTGTTTTTAAACGACCTTCTACATATACCAAACTGCCCCGGTGCAGGTATTTTTGCGCAAGTTCAGCAAGACCTCTCCATAAAACAATTGTATGCCATTCTGTTTGAGAAATTAAACGGCCGCTCCTGTCTTTGTAAGCTTCTGTTGTAGCCAAAGAAAATTTTGCTACGGCAATATTACCTTCTAAAAACTGCATATCAGGATCCTTTCCCAGATTTCCTATGAGCATCACCCTGTTAACTCCTCTCATAATATTAATATTTTAATTATTTAGAAATGTAAAAATGCTATTTACAATATTGCTGCGTGATTGTATTTTAAAGATACATTTAATTTGCAAACGTGGTTTTATCGCTTTAAAATTTGCAGCTCTTCCTGTTTTTCTAAAAATCCTGTAATAAATTTTGGAAATGCAAGTGTTTTAATTTCGGCTTTTTTGAGTGCTGCAAAATTTTTATTTTTATAAGGTGCATCTGCTGTAACATGTAGAAATAAACCTTCAATAGTTTGATGCGTGAGTTGCTGTTTGTAAAATACAGATGTTTTGATACTGATGTTAAAGCCAAAGAAGAGATCTTTAAATGCTTTGGTTTTTATAAATGCTTCAGCAGGTAATTTTTCGTCTATTTCTATCAAAATAAATTCCCACAGGTTTTGCCAGATACCTTTTTCAGTTCTTTTTCTTACAAATATTTTACCCTGCTGCTCTACAATAATGTAATAAAAATAGCGGTTACGTTTTAATAGCTTTTTTTCTTTTAAGGGCAGCACTTTGGTAAGGTCTTTAGCGTAGGCCCCACATTTGTTTTGCAACAAACAAATGTCACACAATGGCTGCCGGGGCTTACAAACTGTTGCACCAAAATCCATGATAGCCTGGTTATAAGTTGCAGGATCTTCTATGTAAAGAAGTGATTGTGCAAGTTCGGCAAAATATTTTTTCCCATCATTGGTATCAATTGGTTTTTCAACAGCAAAAAAACGGGAAATTACTCTTGTTACATTACCATCTAACACCGCATAAGGGAGTTTAAATGCAAAAGATGCAATAGCAGCTGCAGTATAGGGACCAATCCCTTTCAGTTTTAAAATTGAATTATAATTATCTGGAAAAATACCTTTGTAATCAAAAGCAATTATTTTGGCAGTTGCCATCAGGTTTTTACAACGACTGTAATACCCAAGTCCCTCCCACATTTTAAAAACTTCATCATCATGTGCAAAAGCAAGTTTATTAACAGTCGGAAATTTTTCTATAAACCGATTATAATAAGCTGTTCCCTGCTCTACCCTTGTTTGCTGCAGCATTATTTCACTTAACCATATTTTATAGGGGTCTTCAATTCCCTTCCATGGCATTTGGCGTTTATTGATGTTCTTATTCCATAATAAAAGACCGTCGGTAAATATTTTTTTGTGTGGAATGCTTTTCATAGAAAGTTACAAAATTATCTCTTTCACAACTTAATATAAGACAACATACATTTTCTTTTATTTAATATATATTTGTATATTACATACTATAATACATTGACTATGAGAAAAGCTGACCTAATAAATAAAATTTCTGATAAAACCGGGATACCCAAAGTAGATGTATTGGTTACTTTAGAAACTATGTTTAAAGAAATAAAGGGTTCACTTACATCAGGTGAAAACCTTTACGTGCGTGGTTTTGGCAGTTTTATAGTTAAAAAAAGAGCCGCAAAAATCGGTAGAAATATTAAAAAGAATATTGCAGTAGCTATTCCCGAACATTTTATACCTGCATTTAAGCCGGCAAAAGAATTTATGAAGGATATAAAAAATGCCGGTATAAAAGTTGAGCCAAAATTTGATGCTGAAAGCGATGACTAATGTAACTTTGCAGCTCAAAATCAAATATTGAAAAAACAACTTATTCTCGTCTCAGCAGGAATTGTCCTGCTTTTTGCACTTTTTTTATTTGGAAGGACTACCGGCAATAAATCTTTAGCAGCTGCTGAAAAAACAGAAGGAAGTTCTGTTAAAGCTTTTGATGTTATGGAATATATTAATCTTGAAAAAGTAAAACTTACTCCTAATCAATATATTATAGTTACAAAATTAGATAAAAGCCTCGTTGCAACAGATAGTTCAGTAAATAAAATTGAAGCCAACCTGGCACTTGCTGCTTTTTGGAAAGATTCTGCAAAATCATTTGAACCCTATGCTTTTTATATTTCTGAAGGATCTAAGTTGGATAATTCAGAAAAAAACCTCACCTTTGCAGCCCGAATATTTTTAAATAATTTGAGAGCAGAAAAGGACGAGGTTAAACTAAACTGGGAAACAACCTCCGCAATTAATCTGTTTGAAAGGGCATCAAAACTTAATCCTGATAATGATGATTTAAAGATAGGTTTAGGAAGTTGTTACATTTATGGCAAGGGTCGAAATGGCAACTCCCAGGAAACAATGCAGGGAATACAACAACTTTTATCTGTTGTAAGAAAAGATTCTAACAATATGCAGGCACAAATGATGCTTGGTGTTGGAGGTTTAGTTTCCGGTCAGTTTGATAAATCTATTGAAAGATTGAATAAGGTTGTAACACTGCAACCACAAAATGCTGAAGCAGTTGCCTACTTGGCAGATGCCTATGCGGGAAAAGGTGACAAAGCAAATGCTGTAAAATGGTACAATGTCAGTAAGCGCCTTTTAAACAATCCACATTATACTGAAGAGGTAGATGAAAGGATAAAAACATTAAAATAACAAACTGTAGCGATACAATATAATTATTTAAAAATTATTTATTAAACACAAAAAAGATCAATTATGCCTTGTGGTAAAAAGAGAAAACGTCATAAAATAGCTACTCACAAGCGTAAAAAACGTTTAAGAAAAAACCGTCATAAGAAGAAGTAATTTTTTGTGATTGGCAGCAAAATGATTTATTTCGTATAAGCTATGTGTACACTGACTAACAGGGACAATTACTGTTGTTCGGGATAGTTTATATTTTTCCTTTTCTAATATTGTTTGATTCCGATCATGAATTTTGCAAATTATTTGTAAAATAAATAGGGGTATTGATAAAATTTTATAATTGGATTATGCTGTTTAATAAATGACTTAAGCGTGTAAGGTCTTGAAAACTTTTACACTTTGACAAAAGAACTCATTATTAATACTTCAGCGCAGGGAACAGAAATTGCCCTGCTTGAAGACAAAATTCTTGTAGAATTGCACAGCCAACTTGCTGATGCCAGTTTTGCAGCAGGTGATATATACTTGGGTAAAGTAAAAAAATTAATTCCTGGTCTTAATGCCGCATTTGTTGATGTGGGATTTGAAAAAGATGCCTTTCTTCACTATACAGATTTAAGTCCTTATGTACGTTCGTTGCTAAAATTTACCCGTCTTGCTATGAACGAGCATGATGAAAACAGCTTTGATTTTGCAAAATTTAAAGTAGAGCCTGAAATAATTAAAACAGGCAAAATTACAGAAGTACTAAACGGTAAACCTAATGTATTGGTTCAAATTTTAAAAGAACCCATTGCACAAAAAGGACCGCGACTTACCTGTGAAATTTCTTTACCGGGCAGGTACGTAGTAGTTACACCATTTACCAATATCGTAGCTGTTTCCCGCAAAATACATTCTTCAGACGAACGTAAACGTTTACAAAAAATTATAGAAGCAATAAAACCATTTAACCTTGGTGTTATCGTACGTACTGCTGCAGAAGGCATGCCCGCAGCTGAATTGCATGAAGATCTTTTAAGTTTGGAAGCAACCTGGAAAGGGATACAGAAAACGTTAAGAGGTGCTGTACCGCCACAAAAGATTTTAAGTGAGCAGGGTAAAACCAACAGCATCCTCAGAGATCTGCTAAATGAAGATTTTAATAAAATTACAGTAAATGATAAAGCTATTTTTACTGATACCAAAAATTATATTCAGCGTATTGCTCCACAAAAGGCTGATATCATTTCACATTATAACAGCAGCATTCCAATTTTTGACCAATACGGCATTACAAAGCAGGTAAAAGCTGCCTTTGGCAGAACAGTAAATTTGCCAAGCGGTGCTTATCTTATTATCGAACATACAGAAGCTTTACATGTAATAGATGTAAACAGTGGTTATAAAAGTGTGAGCAACAACCAGGAGCAAAATGCGCTGGAAACAAACCTGGAAGCAGCTGCTGAGATAGCAAGGCAACTTCGTTTAAGAGATCTTGGCGGTATCATCGTCATAGACTTTATAGATATGAAATTGCTGGAAAACAAAAAAAGACTTTCAGAAGAGATGGAAGGTTTTATGCTGCACGATAGAGCAAAGCATGCAGTTTTACCTATCTCAAAATTTGGTCTTATGCAGGTTACACGCCAGCGCATGAAGCCGGAAATGAATATAAATACTAGCGAGGTTTGCCCAAGCTGTAACGGTACAGGTAAAATTTCTTCTGCATTAATTTTAGAAGATGAGATAGCTAAAAATCTTAATTATCTTATTTCACAAAAGCACAAAGCACTTACAATACAGGTACACCCGATTGTATATACTTACCTCACATGTGGTTTCCCCAGCCGCCGCATGAAATGGAGCTGGAAGTACAAACAAAAAGTAAAAGTAAAATCCAACTCAAATTATAGCCTTACAGAGTTTAGGTTTTTTGATGATGGGGAAGATGAAATAAAACTTTAAAAAATTATAAAAAGCAACCGAATGGTTGCTTTTTTATTGCCCTGCTTTTTTTGTAGAATTTAATTTTAGTAAACCGGAATTAAGTAGCTTTAAATTAAACCAAGGTTTGGAAACCAACAACGTTTTACTTAATCCTTTAATTAAAATACTTAATGACGTACAACCTTTAAGCGAAAAACTGAAGTTGTCACTTATTAAACAATTTAAAATTGAGGAAGTAAAAAAAGGAAAAGTATTATTGCACGAAAAGGACATTTGTAAAAACCTCTGGTTTTTATGCGATGGACTTTTAAGATCGTATCATAACATTGGCAATAAGGAAATTACTCCCCGCATCATGTATACCAGGCATATTGTTATTTCCCCCGGCAGTTTCTTTACACAAACACCTGCAACAGAATCTATAGAAACCCTTGCAGACTGTGTTGTAGCAAAATTATCTTTTACTGACTTGCAGGATATTTACAAAAGGTTTCCTGAATTTAACTACCATACCAGGCTAATTACAGAACAATATTTTTACAAACAAGAACAGCGGTTGTATATGCTGCGCAAGCATGACGCTGCTGCCAAATACAATTTCTTTCTTGAAAATTATGCTGATTATTTAAAAGATATTCCTCAAAAATACATTGCTTCCTTCCTTAACATAGCACCCGAAACCCTCAGCAGAACAAGAAGCAAAATTGGTAAAAAGTAAGCAGTTACTTTTTTAAATTTATTGACAAATGTCAACAACGTTTTTTGTAAACGGCTATAGCTTTGGTTTATAAATCAAGGTTATGAAACATAGAAAATCTTTTTCTTTAAACTTTTATCTGCTTGCCTTCTGTTTCTGTTTTATTAAAGAGAAATCGCACGATTCTTCCACCATAAAACCTATCACTTATTATAAAGTTTCATTTGGTGGAGGTTTAGGTAAAGGTTACCCACAGTCTGCATCAGAAACCGGTATTGGAGGTTCTTTGGAAGCAACCATACAGAGGAAAAAAAAGTTATATTCTGTTAGTACAAGATCACTGGGAGAAATAGGGATTTTTGATAATTCAAATGTAAACAACAATATTTCTTCCATCGAACTTATGTACGGTAAGGTATTATCAACCAATACTTTTTTTTGCAGTATCAGTGGAGGATTGGGTTATGTATATTCAGATGAGAAAGGCGAATTTATATCTAGAGAAGGAGGCTGGTTTTTTGGCTATTATACTTTTGAAAAAATTAAAAAAAATACTATTGGTTTTCCAATATCTTTTAAAATATTTTATATTCCTACCAAATTTTATGGAATAGGATTAGATTTTTATGCCAACATAAATCCCAATAATACTTTTTACACAGCAAGTTTATGTCATCAGTTTGGAAAGTTAAGATCAGCGGTAAAAAAGAGAAAAATAAAACTGTGGTAGCAAACTCACCTCCCGGTTACAGACTTTATAAACCTTTCAACAGCGTAAGTACAAACCTGACCAGCCGGGCCTTTTAAACTATAATCGCAGCCATGTGTTGCAAAGGGTAGTTGTAAAAAATAGTTAGGCACTTTTAGTTCATTCAATTTGTTTTGTAAATGAACTGCATGTAAATAAAATACAAGTGGATCTATATTTCCATGTATTAATAATGTAGGAGGCGATGATTTATCAGCACTTACTAATGCAGAACTTTCTATAAATTTTTGTGGGACCTGTTTGTAAGTTCCTCCGAAATAATTACCGTAAATGACGTCAGTGTTTAATACAAGTTTACTAACTTTTATTTGCCCGCCCCACACCATATCGGCAGGGCCGTAATAACTCACTACACCTTTTATATTAGGCAGTTTAAAATCGTATGCTGCATTTAATGCAATCTGCGCTCCAGCAGAACGGCCCAGCAAAACAATATTATTGCTGTCAATATTTAATTCAGTTGCGTGCAGCAAAAAATAATTAATTACATCTCTTGTATCTTTCACCGGCGCCGGGGCTTTGTAAGCAGGTGCTAACCTGTAATTAATTGCTGCTACATTAAACCCCTTTTCAGCAAGATAACTGTTCAGCTCAGGTAGTTGTTTGCTATCGCCACCCTGCCAGGAACCGCCATGGATAACAATTACAAGCGGTGATTTTATTTTGAGTGATGATGGATAAAAATCAGCAGTCAAATCTTTAGCATCAATATTTTTATAAATAAATGTTTTGTATGGCAGATCGACATTGGCAGAAAACATTTTAAAAAAGCTAAAAACAGTTGGCACGCTATTCTCATCTTTTACCGGAAAAATATTCTTCATTAAAAGTGGCACATCTTTTTTCTGGCGATAAGCCGAAACAACCGGCAATGAAAAAATGATTAATGCAGCGAGGCTTATCAGTATTATTGGCCAATGGTATTTTGTTGCTTTCGCTCCTAAGTAAAAAGAAATTGAAGCAAGCATTATAAAAACATATGGAAAATTTGTAAGCACTACAGCAACCAGCCATAAAATATTTGCAGGTGCAGGAAACAATACCAACAACGAAACGAGGATCAACAAAATAGCAAAAATCAATTTCAACATAAAAAATAAATTAGTAAAAAATACCCATTTGCAGTTTTACTAACGGGTATAATGAAGTTATAAAGTGTTTATTAAAATTGATATTAATTATTAATGAGAAATATAATGAGAGTAAAATTTTTCCTCAATTAACTACAACAGCTTTCAATTGTAACCCTTTGCCGCCGTTTACTTTTAAAGAAATTGGTTCGCCATTATAGTTGACTGTAATGACATTTTCTCCTTTCTGTAAGGGTACACGTATATAACTTACGAATGCCGGTAGGCTTTGCCAGTTGCGGGTATCAGCTTTTTCTGAAACAGTATTAAACACATTCATTACAAGACCTGCAACCTCTCCAACCATTTCCACTTTTTGCTTATTTTCTTTTTTCTGCTTTTCCTTTGTTGTTTCGGAACTGTCTAAAGTTTGTTTTTGGGTATTGTTTTTTGCAACGCTTTCTGCTAATGCCTGTGTACCTTTTTCAATAAGCTTTTTTGTTAATTGCCTTGCCAGAGCATTGGCCATTTCTGTAACAAAACGTTCTTTTAAAACATTAACCGCTATGCTGTTAAAATTTTGTGCAAGTTGCGGCGTGTATTGCAGCCCATTAGCATTTACTGTTATGCCAGCCTGCTGTTGATACTGCAATTTATATGAAGGAAGAGACAACCTGAAAGCACGCAATGATGTAAGTTTATCTTCGTTAATTCCATAAGCGTTTGCATTAAAATTAAAGTTCGCATTCCGCCCATCTGCATCTACATAATTAAAACTGTTTACACCGTTTGAACCCGCAGTGACTATGAAATTTTTCTCTTCTTTTACAGGCGCTTCTCCTTCTTCAATAAAAAGAATCAATTCATTCTTTACAGTTTTGGTTTCTATATATCCTACATTAAATAATTTTTCATAGCGTTTTTCTTCTCCATTAAAACCCATAGCTGTTGCTGTACGCAATAAATCCTGCTGCAACTGTTGCGGCATTTTTACGCCATAATAATTATTGGAAGCTTTTAAATAAATATCTGCAGCATTTCTGTATGCAATAAAAGCATTGTTTACATCGCCTGCCATTTCATAAATCATGCCTTGCAGGTTTAAAGCAAACGCATCTTTACTATAACGGTTTTCTTTGTTGGTAAATTTGTCATTTTGTGTATTGGCTGATAGCGTAATGCGTCTTGCTTCCACTACTGCTTCATCTATTTGCCCGAGCTTTGTATAATTTAAAGCTTTGTAATAATGAAGCATAAACTGTTCAAAATCTTCGCCCCTGTAAGTTTGCTTCATGGGATTTAAAAGGTTACCCAGGGCAATATCTTTAAATGATTTACTGTTGTTTTCAACAATACCATCTGCACGGTTTAAATACAAATTACTCTTTTCAGCATCATTTTTTAAAAAATACAGTTTGCCCATTTCCATATTATACAGCAATGCATTTCTATCTTTTCTTATAAGCTTATTTTTTTCTATGCTATGCAAAGCTTTGTCATAATTATGCGCCTTTACATTTGCATAATAAGACATCATTGATTTGTTGTAGCTGTTGCAGGAAAAAACAAAGGGCACTAACAGCCATGCTGTCAATGTTCGTTTAAATAAATTTTTCATCAGTAAAAATTTTTAGACAAGTGACTGATGCTGCGAATTAATTTTTTACATACTTGGCTATTTTCTTATCACCTATCCAAACAACCTCATTTGTTTGAATATCAGTAAGCTCAAGATTTATTTGGTAGGTTATTGTTTTTTTCTTTTTGTAAGAATCTACTATAGAGTTTATAGAACCCTGAAGAATATAATCTGCACCTTTTTCCAGTCCAAATTTTTTCATTGTGCTGGCAGATGCATTTGTTTGCTGGTCTGCTTTTTCAGAGCGCAATTCTTCCCGCTTTTTCCCACTCTGCACTAGCCCAACTTTTGACGTTGTAATAAATGAACGCTCTAGATCTTTCATGAAAGTTTCGGCTTCTATGTGTTCATGACTTTTGTTAGTAACAAACCCAACAATTAGGACAGGCTTTTTTCCTTTGGCCTGCACATAATCGCTCAACCATTTATCGGTTAAAGATTGGTTTATCATTTCTTCTGCAGTAATGCGGCTGTCTGTATTGTTCCAGCTGCCATTAATATCAGGCGTACTTGCAGGGTCTATACGAGAAACTTTATGGCTGCATGATGCCAATCCTAAAAATAAAGCAAGCGTAAATATTGTAAATATAGATTTCATAATTGTTTGTTTTAGGGGTGTAAAATATCAGTTACAAATTAATTACCATCTCCAGCCATTGTAATGGCGGTATTGGTAAGGTCTGCCATAATTGCTTCTTCCATTGTTATTATATGGATCGTAATAGCGCTGGTTGTAATTATTAAGTAATCTGTTTTCTCTGCGGTCAGCTTTGCGTTCTGCTTTTCGCTCTGCCTTAGCATTGCGCCAGTCATACGCTTTGTAAGTTTCCTGCACAGTTGTATTCATGGCCGTTTGCATGTTTGTTTTTGAAGCCTGGTATTTCTCCATGCTTACTTTGTAATTAGGATTTTGGTCAGGTGCAAGTTCCTGAGCTGAGGCAGCGTAACCTGCGGCAAAAATGATAATTGCAAGTAGTATTTTTTTCATAATGATTAATCTTATTGTATATTAAATGTAATGCTATTACTATTTCTTAAACGTTATTGAATTCTAAAAGTTACGGCGTTAACAAAAATTTAGCCCCTCCATTCTCTCAAGGAGAAATTGAATTCTATGTTTTGAAGAGATTTCTGAGTAACAAATTACGCTAACAAAAAATCCTCTTGTGAAAACAAGAGGATTTTTTTATAAAATTTAAGAATATTAGTGTTGGTGATTGTGCTGCATAGCTATTAACTCTTCAGATGTTACTGTCTTTTCTGTAGATTTTGCCTGCCCTTCCGCCCAACCAAATAATTTTTCAGTTACCAAACGGCGGTATGTTGCGTCAATTTGCTTTTCATCCTTCATCATACGGTCAATATAACTTTCTAACCAGCTCATATCTTCGCCCATATTCATATTCCCAAAATAACGGCTCACTTCCTCTTTTAAACTTGCACGAAGTTCTTCTTCACTTACATCCAGCTTATTTTCTTTTATAATAGTATCACTTATTAAGGTCCATTTTAACTGGTTTTCAAATGTTGGATATTCCGCTTCAGCCTCTTCATGCGTTCTTTGTTTATCGCCACCTGTTTTTAACCAACGTGTAAGAAATTCTTTTGGAAATTCCATTTTGGTTTGCTCCAACAAATTATGATAGAGCTGGTCATGCAGCTGGTTGCGAGATTGTGCATCCCAGTATTTTTGTATCTCTTCTTTTAAAGCAGTTTTTAAATCCTCTTCTGTTTTAATATTTTTACCTGGATAAACTTCATTAAAAAACTCCTCGTTCATTTCTCTCTTTTCTACAATTCCGATTGTTTTAATTTCCTGCTGAAAATATTTTTTAGCAGGCGCTGTATCATTATTTTTCAAATCTAAATCCTTCAAGATTGTTACAAGATTTTCTCCTTCAAAAGCACTCTCCAATTGATAAACAAAACTATCTCCGGCCTTTTTGCCCATTAACTGCTTTTGCATTTTTGAGTTAAATAATTTTACCGGTACAGATATATCTTTTATAACACCACCCTCAATTCCAATACTGTTTTCATCAGACTCTGTTAATAAAACATTGATAACATCTTCTTCATTATCTATTGTTTCTTTCTCCTGCATTTTACCGGCTTTCAGTTGCATGCGGTTTATTTCTTCAGTAACCATTTCGTCAGTAACTGATACTGTATTGCGGGTAAAAGAAGCTTTAGCTATATCGCTTAAAGTAAAAGCGGGCTTCAAACCTATTTCAAAAGAAAAATCAAAATCGCCGGGACTGTTCATATCCAGTTTTTGCAATTCATTTTCCAACGGAAGCGGCTGAGCAAAAATTTCAGGTTTTTCTTTATCAAGATAAGTGTACAGTTGTTTTTCTATTGTACGCAATACTTCATCCTGAAACAATCCTGCGCCATACATTTTTTTAATCATTCCTGCAGGCACCATTCCTTTACGAAAACCCGGAATGTTTGCTGTTTTACTGTATTCCTTCAGCTTTTTTTCAAACGAAGGCAGGTAATCTTCTTTATTAAGTTTTACGGTTAGTTTATCGTTTAATAAACCGGTGTTTACTCTTTCTACTGTTGCCATTTTATTGTTTTTTTTGTTCCGCCTTTGGCGGGAAAGTAAAAAAAATCCTCCCGATTGAGCGGAAGGAAGTTAAATATGTGCGGATAATAGGGGTCGAACCTACATGCCTTGCGGCGCTAGATCCTAAGTCTAGTGCGTCTGCCAATTTCGCCATATCCGCAAATGAGGTGCAAATTTAGGGGAATTATTAAGAACTGTAGAAACAAATTTGAATATTTTATTTTCAATAATTTCTACAACTTCCCTAACGGTTTGCACCATTCCACACAATGAAGATTAATAAAATTATTCTCCCCTTTTTATTTTTCTTTGGTAAAAACAAACACACCTCCACCCTGCTTCAATGTCATTTCGTTTTTATCTGTATCAAATATTATTTCAATTCCTGCAGGCGGAAATGTATAAGTATTTTTTTGGCCGGTTGTTAATGGAAATTTATCCTGCCCGCTAGCTTCTGCATATAAATCTGTATCTTCTTTTGAAAATGTAATTTTAATTGGTATTTGTTTGGTAGAATATACACCCAGATATTTATCCAGATCAGTAGTTTTTAATGCATTTGGATCCAATTTTTTTGTGCCCCAGCTGTTGTCTTTATTATTGGCATCCATGTATAAATCACCATCTAAATTTAAATACGTAATCTTCTTTTTGGTATTGATGTTAATCGAAGTTGCCTGTTGGTTCTTTTCCCAAATACCTGCAGTTTGGTGTATTGTTTCTTTACTGCCATCAGCATATTCAATCACAACATTTACAGGCATAACATACCCGCCAACATTTTTTATGTTTATGCTGTAACCGGTTTTTATAACAGCTACATTTTCTACAGCAACATCCATATAATTACTTGTAAAAAACCAGTTGTTCCAAAACCAGCTTAAATCTTTGCCCGATACATTGGAGAAACTATTAAACATATCCCATGGAATTGGGTGTTTACCATTCCAGCGATCCATAAAACCATACAGAGACTTTTTAAATAACTCATCGCCCAACATATCTTTTAATGCCAGATAAGCCAATGCAGGTTTGCCGTATTCATTGTTGCCCATTGCCTGTCCACTCAAAACATTTACGGGAGTTATAATGGGAATCTGAGATTCATCAGTTGGGTTTAATGCCCAGTTGGCAACTCTAAACTGCTGAAAGAATTTATTTGCTTTTTCCTTCCCCATGTCATCCTGTGCAATCATGTTTTCAAAAGCCGTTGTCCAGCCTTCATCCATAAAACCATAGCGATGTTCGTTTATACCCATATAAAAAGGAAAATAACTGTGCCCAACTTCATGCTCGGCAATAAAACGCTGCATCACATCATCATCCTGCGGACTGTCATTTGCCATCATCGGATACTCCATATCTGCGAAGCCCTGTATTATGGTACTTTTTGGGAATGGATAAGGTACGCCCGGGAAATTATTGCTGTACCAATCCAGCGAATGCTGAATATGTTTTACCTGATTGACAAATTTGCCCGCACCAAAAATATAGGCCGATTGGCAACTTGCACGGCGACCAGTTTTTTTATCAACTAAAACACTTGCAGCATCCCACACATAATGATCGCTTATGCAAAAAGCCATATCACTCACATTGGTTGCCGTAAATTTCCATGTATTTGTTGCATTTTGTGTTGTAATATTTTTTGCTTCGAGGTCTGATTTTGTTACCACATTTATCACTTCATTGCTGGTAAAACTTGTATTAAATTTTGCCAAAAAAGCAGGCTGTAATAAATCAGCTGCATTTTGTAAATCGCCGGTACCCCACACCAAAAAGTTTTTTGGTACTGTAACAGAAACTGTATAATCATTAAAGTCATTGTAAAATTCCTGCGCATCTGTAAAGTTCATTCTGTCCCAGCCATGCACATCATCCAACACTGCAATGCGTGGATAAAAATAAGCAAGAAAAAAACTTGTGCTGTCCAGCTTTCCTTCTCTTCCACTTTCTTCGCTTAACTCATAATGCCAGTTAAAACTTAAAGAAATACTTTCGCCGGTAGCCAACGGTTTTGCTAACCTTACCTGTTGCATGGTTTGTCCACGGGGATCACCAAACTTTTGCTCTGTACCGTTTTCAACATATTTATCTATAATTATTCCCTTTGTTAAATAATCTGCCGAAGCCGTGCTTTGCCTTGCCGTTCCGGGGTTGTGAATGTTTAAAATCAATTTAAACATTAAAGTATTTAAAGCTGTTGGGCTGTTGTTAATGTAGCTGATGGTTTCTTTACCCGTTACCGTTTTTGATGGTGGCGCTACCAACACATTTATATTATACTTACCATGGTTTTGCCAGTATTTTTTACCGGGCTTTCCATCTGCACTTCTTGTTTCGTTTGTAAATGCTTTTTTAATATTCTGCGGCATCATTAAAGGTTGCTGCGCAAAAATATTTGCTGAAATAAGGATAAAGCACAAGCTTATAATTTTGATCATCGTATAGATTTATATTCAATGAAATTAGAGAGGAAGATGCTGCTAACCTATTTTTTAAAACAATTTAGTAGGAACGGCAATGACAGAATTTGGAATCGGTGATTTAGCATAGGTTCTAAACCTGCTTTTCTAAATGGTGACTCATACTTTTCGAATTGCCGAAAAAAGATAAACTGCTGAAAGGCTTCCCGATTGTAGTGTAAAGCCCGTAAGCGAGGAACGAGTGCGGACTTGCAACGAAAAGCGGGGAACCCAGGCTAAACAACGCTTTGCTGAACACAGCCCCTAACTTTCCTTTTTTAAAATGTTTTTCAGTAAATTCGTTATGAATGGAAGTGACTACCGAAAATATTGTAACGCCTTACACGCTTGGTGAGGAAGATGAAAAAAAACTGATACTTCGTCATTACCGGGCTTTGCTGCGGACCCTAAAAACAAAATTGAAACCGGGCGATAAAATGTTGCTTCGCAATGCTTTTGAAATGGCAGCCGAAGCGCATAAAACCATGCGGCGTAAAAGTGGTGAGCCATATATTCTTCATCCGCTTGCTGTAGCAATGGTATGTGTGGAAGAAATTGGGCTTGGTGTGCGCAGTACCATCTGTGCTTTGCTGCACGATACTGTAGAAGATACTGATATAACCCTGCAGGATGTAACCCGTGAATTTGGAACTGAAATAGCAAAGATTGTTGATGGCCTTACAAAGATTTCTTCTGTAATGGACAGCAACAGCAGCCAGCAGGCAGAAAATTTTAAAAAGATTTTACTTACACTTACTGATGACCCACGGGTAATATTAATAAAGCTTGCTGATCGGCTGCATAACATGCGCACCATGGATAGCATGAAGCGGGAGAAGCAATTAAAGATTTCGTCAGAAACAGTTTATGTATACGCTCCGCTTGCACACCGCATGGGGCTGTATAATATAAAAACAGAAATGGAAGATCTGGCCATGAAATACATGGAGCCGGACACATTTAAATTTATTGCGCAAAAACTGCAGGATACAAAAAAAGAACGTACCAAATACATCAACGATTTTATAAAACCGATAAAAGAAAAGCTTGACAGCACAGGCTTGGATTGTGAAATTTATGGCCGCCCAAAAAGCATTCACAGCATATGGAGTAAAATAAAAAAGAAAGGTGTTGCTTTTGAAGAAGTGTATGATTTATTTGCTATTCGCATTTTGGTAAATGCACCTACAGCTAAAGAAAAAGAAGAGTGCTGGAAAGTTTACAGTATTATTACAGATGCTTACACCCCAAGCCCTGAAAGGCTTAGAGACTGGTTGAGTAATCCAAAAAGCAACGGCTACGAAGCTTTGCATACAACTGTTATGGGACCACAAGGCAAATGGGTGGAAGTACAGATACGCACAAAGCGCATGAACGAAATTGCAGAGAAAGGTTTGGCTGCCCACTGGAAATACAAAGAAGGTACTAGCGAAGAAAGCCGCTTTGACCAATGGTTTCAGCAGATACGGGAAAGCCTTGCAAATAATGACAGTGAATCAATTGATTTTTTACAGGACTTTAAAACCTCTTTTCTTACAGAAGAAATTTATGTTTATACGCCTAAAGGCGATGTAAAAATGCTGCCCATCGGTGCCACAGCTTTAGACTTTGCATTTGGCGTTCACACTGCAATAGGAAGCAAATGTATCGGTGCAAAAGTGAACCATAAACTGGTACCGATAAGTTATAAATTAAAGAGTGGAGACCAGATAGAGATTATAACAAGTGCCAAACAAAAGCCTAATACAGAATGGTTAAAATTTGTAGTAACCAGCAAGGCTAAAGATAAAATAAAAGATACCCTAAAAGAAGAAAAACGTGCCATTGCAGAAGATGGAAAATATACATTGCAACGCAAGATGGAAGCTATTGGTGCAGCCATGAGTGTCGTAAATATGGAAGAGCTTTGCCAGTTCTATAAAATACAAAGTACCCTGGATTTGCAGTATGAAATTGCGGTTAAAAAAATTGATTTGCGGGAGCTAAAAGATTTTACTGTTCATGGTGATAAACTAGTTGCCCCAAAGCCAATAAAAATAATAGAAGAAAAACCTGCTTACGATCCTGAATACAAAGCGCCAAGCAAAAAAGATGCAGAGCTCATTATTTTTGGTGAAAGCAGCGATAGAATTATGTATACCCTTGCCAACTGTTGCAAACCAATACCAGGAGATGATGTGTTTGGTTTTGTAACTACAGGCGAAGGTTTAAAAATACACAGAACCAATTGCCCAAATGCCACCAGACTAATGGCCAATTATGGACACCGAGTCGTAAAAACAAAATGGGCAAAAAACAAAGAGATATCTTTTCTTACAGGTTTAAAAATTATAGGCTTGGATGATGTTGGCGTAATTCATAAAATTACAAACCTCATAAGTGGTGAGTTGAAAGTAAATATTTCAGCTATGACAATTGAAGCAAAAGATGGCATATTTGAAGGGAATGTAAAAGTGTTTGTGCACGATAAAGATGAACTGGAAAATCTTGTAGGAGCTTTGCTTAGATTGCAGGGAATTGAAAGAGTAGATAGATATGATATTGAATAGAGCGCCCCCTCGGACCCCGAAGAGGGAAGTTGAGTCTCTGAAAATGGAGCGTGTTTTTTTTGAAATATAAGTACCGGTACTTTTTATTTGTATGATATTTTTTTCAAGGACAAAAAATTTTTTGTCCAAACTAGAACACAGCATTGGTCAACATCGTTGTGTCACTCACTTCAGGGTCATACCTTTGCTGAACATTATAGACCGTAATAGACGGACTAAAACATTTAAAAACCAAACTAACATGAAAAAAATCCTACCAATTCTTTCCCTACTGATTTGTGCAAATGCATTTGCACAAAAAGATAATTTACAAACCAAAGCCATTGCTGCAGCAGCTACAATTGAGCAGAAAGTTATTAACTGGCGCAGAGATTTTCATTCAAATCCTGAATTGGGCAACAGGGAATTTAGAACGGCAGAAATTGTTGCAAAACATCTTACATCATTAGGAATAGAAGTAAAAACCGGTATTGCTAAAACCGGTGTAGTTGGTATTTTAAAAGGTGGTTTACCAGGACCTGTAATTGCATTGCGTGCAGATATGGATGCGCTGCCAATTACTGAAAGAGTAAACATTCCATTTGCCTCAAAAGTAAAAACAACATACAACGGAAATGAAACCGGTGTTATGCATGCCTGCGGACATGATGCACACACAGCCATGTTAATGGGCGTTGCAGAAGTTTTGGCAGGCATGAAAAAAGATTTAAGAGGTACAGTAAAATTTATATTTCAACCTGCAGAAGAAGGCTCACCGGTGGGCGAAGAAGGTGGTGCAAAATTAATGGTTAAGGAGGGGGTGATGGAAAATCCGCATGTGGATGTGGTTTTTGGGATTCATGTAGCGGCAGAATTACCTGTGGGTCAAATTGGATATCGCCCTGCAGGCTTTATGGCAGCCGTATCCGATATGAAAATTATAGTACATGGTTTGGGATCTCACGGTGCATCTCCGTGGATGAGTGTAGACCCAATTGTAACATCTGCACAAATCATAAATAATTTACAAACAATTGTAAGCAGAAATTTAAGATTGACAGACAACGCAGCTGTACTTACTATTGGCGCAATAAATGGAGGCAACAGATCAAACATTATTCCGGAAAAAATAGAAATGCTTGGAACAGTAAGAACTTTCAGCGATGCTGATGAAAAACTATTTTATGACAAAATAAAATTGATCGTTACAAAAACTGCAGAATCTAACGGTGCAACTGCTGAAGTGATTATACCTTACTCCTCAAAATATCCGGTAACATATAATGATCCTGCATTAGTACAAAAAATGTTGCCTTCTTTACAAAAAACGGTTGGTGTAAACAATGCAATCTTAGTATCAGCAAAAACTGGTTCAGAAGATTTCAGTTTTTACCAGCAAAAAGCACCGGGCTTTTTCTTTAACCTTGGTTCAATGCCTGCAAATGCAAAACCTACAAGCCACCACACACCGGATTTTTTTATAGATGAAAGCAGTTTTAAATTTGGTGTAAATGCATTTACCAATCTAGTATTGGATTATATGGATATGAACAAAGTGAAATAAAATTATGGAAGAGCTAGTAAATAAAATAAGTACAAACGCAGGTATAACTGCCGAACAAAGTAGGAAGGCTTTAGAAGCTGTAAAAGATTATGTAAAAGAAAAGTTTCCTATGATGGCAGGAGCAGTAGATAAATTATTTGAAGGCGGTAATAAAAAAGAAGAAGAAGATTATTTATAGGTTTTATTCTGCAATATAGTTTTGGCAGTACCGCAGAATATCATCAATATCCTTGTCTTTTAAATTTGGGTAAGGCAACATTGGGCTTTGTTTGTATTCTTCGTACAATTTTTTAGCATAAGCGTTTCTGGAAATAACTTCCTGCGAATTTCTCACAAATGCATAAAGTAGTTCTTTGCTTTCCCACCGGCTTACAACGCCCTGTAATGCAGGCCCTACATAACGTTCGTTGGGTTTGTGGCAAGATGCGCAATTGGCTTTAAACAGATTTTCGCCATTCGTATTTGCAACAGCATCTGAGTTCTCTGTATTTGTGGTTTTATTACCAGCGCTGTTGTTATTGCAGCTTATTATAAAAATCAGAACGATTAAATAGTTAAATTTCATTCATTAAAATTAAGGAAAATAAAAAATCTTTTAACCAAAGAACAGCACAGTTTTAACAAGCCAAGTAAAATATTTAAACGTATTCTCAGCAACTTATTGACTTAACGAGTCTATTTTAATTAAATTGGATTTTTACAAAACAAAATAAAAAAATTTCAAGCCTGCATGCAACTGTTTTCTCCTAAAAAAATAGCTTTATTACTGCAGCAAAGAACAGTTTATATAATTTATTTTATTACACTTGCTGCAATAAATTTAGCTACCGTATTTGCGGGCAAAATGAACACTTGGAATATTTATAGAAGTGTATTTTGGCATTTTGTAAAGCACGATGATATTTATGTTTCATACCCTGCTGAGTTTGGAGATCAATACCAATACAGCCCCAGTTTTCCTATGTTGTTTGCGCCTTTTGCTGGGTTACCATATTATTTAGGCTATTTTGTTTGGAATAATTTGAGCATGCTACTTATTCCATTTTTAATTTTTAAGTTTAAATATTTTTTTAATCAAAAAAAAGCAATTGTTTGTTATATTGGTTTAGTAGAAATGCTTGTTTGTTTACAGGGTACCCAAACAAATGTTATGATTGCCAACATAATTTTATTATCTTTTTTATCATTTGAAAATAAACAGCAGTGGTTGGCCGCTTTTGCACTGGCAGGAGGCATTTATATTAAAGTGTTTCCAATAGTAGCTGTTTCTTTGTTTTTACTTTACCCTGATAAAGTAAAATTTTTATTTAAATTTTTTGTTGCAATAGTCATCGTTGGTGCCTTACCATTAATTATTTTTTCTCCTGCAGAACTGGGTATAATGTATAGTAAATGGTTTGTGATTATGAAAGAAGATCCCGGAGTAATTCCAGGAAGTATTTCTTTAACCGGAATGCTGCAGGCATATTATAATATTTCTGATTCATCAAAATTAATTATACAATTTATCGGTGTTCTAATATTTTGTTTGATGTACATCAGGACAAATTTGTTTAAAGAATATTATTACCGTATTTATTTTTTATGCAGTATTTTGATATGGGTTGCTCTGTTTAATCATGTCTCAGAAATTACTACTTATTCTATTGCTATTTGCGGAGTTGGTTTTTGGTTTATTCACCAAAAGCAAACAAAAGCAATGAAAATATTTATGCTACTTTTTGTTTTGGTTGCAACTGTTTTATCTATCGATCCAACGCCAAGGTTTATAATAAATTATATTTATGAACATTCGCTTAAAACGCTTCCTTTTGCTATTATTTGGTTTTTGATTTTGTATCAGATGCTTACAAAAAAGCAAGCGTTTTTTAAACTCTCGTCTCAGCAAGATGAGTATGCATGTAAATTATAAATTGTATCGGTTAGTTTTAGACATCAAAAGAATTTAAACACATTATTCAATCCATCTAATAAATAAAAAGGTTCACAGAAAACCCCGAAAGAAATTTTCGGGGTTTTTATTATTTTAGAATTTCTCTTCCTATAACCAGTTTCTGTATTTCACTTGTTCCTTCACCAATTGTACAAAGCTTACTGTCCCTGTAAAACTTCTCTACCGGAAAATCTTTTGTATAACCATAGCCACCAAATATCTGCACAGCATCTGTACTTATTTCTACTGCAATTTCGCTGGAATAATACTTTGCCATAGCGGCTTCTTTGGTCATTGGCATATGCTTCATTTTTAAATCGCAAGCCTGGTTTATCAGCAACTCAGCACATTCAATTTTAGTAGCCATATCTGCAAGCTTAAAAGAGATTGCCTGAAAACTTGAAATTGGTTGATCAAACTGGTGGCGCTCTTTTGAATACTGCAAAGAAGCTTCGTAAGCACCTTTTGCGATCCCTAAACCTAAGGCAGCAATAGATATTCTACCACCGTCCAATATTTTCATAGACTGTTTAAAACCCTCTCCAACCTCACCCATTCTTTGCTCATCAGAGATTATGCAATTATCAAAAATCATCTCCGCAGTTTCACTTGCACGCATGCCAAGCTTGTTTTCTTTTTTACCGGCTGTAAAACCTGCTGTTCCTCTTTCAATAATAAAAGCGGTACAATTATTTTTTGCACGTGGTTCACCAGTTCTTGCAATTAATACTGCAACATCTCCACTTTTACCATGTGTAATCCAGCTTTTTGCGCCGTTAATAATCCAGTTGTTGCCGTCTTTTACAGCGGTCGTTTTCATGTTACCTGCATCACTTCCGGTATTGGGTTCTGTTAACCCCCAAGCCCCTATAAACTCTGCTGTAGCTAATTTTGGAAGGTATTTCTGTTTCTGTAATTCATTGCCAAAGGCAAGAATATGACCTGTACACAAAGAGTTATGCGCCGCCACAGATAAACCGATAGAGCCACATACTTTGGAAATTTCCTGTATGATTGCACTGTATTCATAGTATCCCAAACCTGTTCCCCCATATGCTTCGGGCACTAACACGCCCATCATACCAAGCTTGCCAAGCTCTTTAAAAATATGAACCGGAAATTCCTGACTTTCATCCCACTCCATAAGGTGTGGTTTTATATGTTGTAAAGCAAAATCTCTTGCGGATTGAGCTACCTGTTCGGTGAGTTCATTGTTACGGAAATCCATTTCGATGCAATCGTTTTTTGAATCCGCAAATTAGCGAAATTATAAGTGATAATTGCAGCCCTTAGCAAGTATTAAATTGTGAGATAGGGAGATATTTTATTGTACGTTTCTTCGTCAATCGTCATTATTTTTTTCAGGTCCAGCAAAGTTTTAAAATCACCATGTTGCTTTTTATATTCTGTAATAACTTTTGCCAGTTGCCAGCGTATATACGGGTGCGCTTTTAATTCTTCTTCTTTTGAAGTATTTACATTTAGTTTCTTTACTTCGTTCCCCGATATTTTAAGAAGCGGTTTTATTTTTTGAAATACAGAATCCGGTAGACCAAAAGTTTCTGCAATCTGTTCTACTTTGTGAAAACCACCAAGCCTGTTTCTAAAATTAATAATGCGACGGGAGTACCCGCCCCCAATGCCTGGTAATGCATCAAAAGCAGCGGAATCCCCTGCGTTAATATCTACTGAAGCTATAACTTTCTTTTCAAAAGGTTTTTTCTCATAAGGAGAATAATTATCTGTGTACTTCTGTTCAGCAACTGTTACAATTCGCACATAAGGAATAAGCCTTTCCTTTTCATCGTCCCGTAAACCCCACACTTTTCGCAAATCATCCGGCTCCTTAAACCTTCCCCCTTTTGAAATGTATTTTTGCATAGATGCAACCGTTTTATCTTTTATTCCCAGTTTTTGCCATCCTTCTGCAGTTAGCGTATTGGGATCAAAATAAAACATGGTTCCGGCAAAAGTATTGTTGTAACTTTTTTTTGAATAGGCCTGGTAATCTTCGTCCGCATTATAATCATTGTTAGGACTGTTCTTTTTGGAGTAATCATTTTGTTTAACCAGTAACGAATCAGTTGCTAAAGTAATATCAGCATTTGCAATGGGCTCATCTTTAATAATAAAAGGGTAAATATATTTTGCAGATATAAAAACAGCAACAATTACAACAAGCAAAACCAGAATACCCGTTCTGTCTTTTTTTGAAAAAATAAATGGATTTTTTGATTGTTTGTTTAGCATTGCATAACTTAATTATAAAATAAATTTACTTTAATAATTGTATTGTGAAAGTTAATTTAAAATAAGCTTTAGTCCATCGTAAGCAAGTGCATTACCTTCTGGTAATATTTCAGTAACTTCTTCATGCAGCCCAAGCTGGTGGCTTATATGCGTAAAATAAGCCTGTGGAATCTGTAACTCTGCAGCAAGATTAATGGCTTCCTGCAAAGTAAAATGAGAGATATGGGGCTCATTTCTTAATGCATTTAAAACCAGTATTTCGCTGCCTAATATTTTAATAGCTTCTGATTCTTCAATTTTGTTTGCATCTGTTATGTAAGTAAAATTTCCAAACCTAAATCCCAACACAGGCATATTAAGGTGCCATACTTTTATAGGCGTTACAAAAATATCTCCTACCAAAAAAGGTTCTTCCTCAATCAAACGCAAATTAATATCCGGCACACCGGGATATTTATGTTCTGCAAAAAAGTAGTAAAACTCATTTTTTAGCGCTTTCTGTGTAAGTTCATTTGCGTACACATCAATAGCTTTTTTTTGAAAATAATTAAACGCTTTTATATCATCCAGTCCGGCAACATGGTCTTTATGCGGATGTGTAAATAGAACAGCATCAATATTATTTACATTTTCCCGCAGCATCTGGTAACGAAAATCAGGTGTGGTATCTACAACCAAAGTTGTTGTGGTACTTTGCACCATTATGCTGCTGCGCAAACGTTTATCCTTTTTATTTGTAGATGTGCAAACTTGGCAATGGCAGGCTATCATTGGTACACCGCTGCTTGTGCCCGTACCGAGAAAAGTAATTTTAAGAGCGGGAGAATTCATTCATTAATAATTATCAGTTATTTATTAATGCTTGAGATTGTAATTCAGTGTATAATTTTTGGCTTTCGAGGGTGAGTGAATCAAAATTTATATTTAACTGCGGCAATAAATCTATCAAGGTATTTATTCTTCCTTCTGTTGCTAAAAATTTATTGAGTACCACCACTTTTTTTTCCTGCAGTATACAATATCCACTTTGAAAAGACCCTCTTTCATAACGCATAACATAACCACTTTCCTGCGCTATTTTCTCAATTTTATCTAAAGTATTTTGTGTAAATTTCATATTGCTTTTATCGCTATTCTTTATTTGTAAATTTTCTTTTCTGCAACTTGCTCTATTAAAACCATTGTGTAAAATATCGTTTTCAACAAAAGTTAATAAATATTTTCACGCAAAGAAAAACAAGTCAAGGTAAAACGCTAAGTGTAGAATGATGCTTTAAGGCTTTGCTCCTTTTTTTCTTTGCGAGAAACCTTATTTATTTGTCATTCTTATCACCGGCACTATCATTTCTTCTAAACTTACCCCGCCATGCTGAAATGTATTTTTATAATAATTCACAAAATGGTTGTAATTATTAGGATAACATAAAAAGATATCTCCTTTTGCAAAAATAAAAGTTGAATTTATATTAGGCACAGGTAAACCGGCTTCTTTCGGATCTCTAAAAGCCAACACATCTTTGGGTTCGTAGTTTAAATTTCGCCCGTGTTTGTAACGAAGGTTTGCTGTTGTCTGTTTATCGCCAATAACTTTTGCAGGTGTTTTTACCCTTGTGCTTCCATGGTCGGTAGCCACCACCATATTAATTGTTTTATCGGCAATTTTTTTAAGCGCCTGGTGTAGCGGACTGTGCTCAAACCAGCTTTGGGTAATGCTTCTGTAACTTATTTCATCACCTGCCAATTCCTTCAACACTTCCATTTCAGTTCGTGCATGGCTCAGCATATCTACAAAATTATACACGATCACATTTAAATCGTTCTGCAACATATTGTGCATATTATCTACAAGCTTTTGCCCATCATGGTTGTTTGTAATTTTTGTATAAGAAATTTTTAAATCTCCTTTACCCAAACGCTTTAAATGTGCTCTCAAAAAATCTTCTTCAAACATATTTTTCCCACCTTCCTCATCATCATTTTTCCATTGGTCAGGAAAATTCTTTTCAATATCTATCGGCAACATCCCTGCAAAAATTGCATTACGTGCATATTGTGTTGCAGTCGGCAGAATTGCATAAAAGGTTTCTTCCTCATGTATTCTAAAACTTTCTGCAAAAATGGGTTGTATGGTTTTCCACTGGTCAAAGCGCAAATTATCTATCAAAATAAAAAAAAGTGGCGTGCCTTTTTCCAAATGTGGCAGCACTTTAAACTTAAGTAAAGTGTGGCTCATAATGGGCGTCTCTAAGCTTTTTGGGCCAACCCAACTGCTGTAATTTTTACTGATAAATTTAAAAAATTCTGTGTTGGCTTCGTGTTTTTGTGTTGCAAAAACCTCCTGCATTTCGGGGCTGTCGCTCTTCTTCATTTCCAGTTCCCAATACACAAGTTTTTTGTACAAATCCATCCACTCTGTATAGTTTGGGTTATCGTTTAACGCCATAAACAAACTCCTGAATTCCTGCTGATAAGCAGAAGTGGTTTTCTCTGCCACCAGTCTTTTATTATCAATAATTTTTTTTAAGGAAAGCCACACCTGGTTGGGGTTTACAGGTTTAATAAGGTAATCACTTATTTGGCTGCCAATAGCTTCATCCATTATATTTTCTGCCTCATTTTTTGTTATAAGCACAACCGGTATCGTACTGTTAACTTCCTTAATCTGTTGTAATGTTTGCAAGCCTGTAATACCCGGCATACTTTCATCCATCAACACCACATCTACAATATTTTCTTTTACATATTCAACCGCATCAAAGCCATTTGTTTTGGTAGCAATTTCATATCCCTTATTTTCTAAAAACATTATCTGAGATTTTAAACTTTCAATCTCATCATCAACCCAAAGTATTTTTGCTATGTTCATATTTCATTTTATTTATTTGGGGCTTTCATCATTAGAAAGTATTTCAACATTTGTTCGGGCTATCCCCGTCCGAACGGTGTTCATCCGGGCGGGCATTGCTATCTTTTTTGTGAAGACACAAAAAAGGATATCCATTTCTATCCCGCAGCTCTTTATCATTTTATCCCTCTCAACATTTATTTAAGGGATTAAACTGCAAACGACCTTTTATACAAATATAATTTTTAAAAAATATGGAAGGCAAGTTTGTTAATGTTTATTTTTCTTTTAACATTAAATATCCCCTATAATTTTCGATAAAATATAATTTCACTAAGTTTGAATAAACCATCAAAAAATGGAGGAACTGTAGTACACATTCACCATTAACAACGAGTATGCCATCCCTGTACCAAAAAAATTTTTATTAGATCAAGCCACTGAAGTTTACAACGACGAAATCTCTGAATAGCAGAGGGAAGAAACTTTACTATGCACTAAACAAATAAATTCAGATCAATCTACAATGTTATCGTCATAAGATTTTTAAAATAGCATTGAAGCAGATTATAAATAATTTTATTTCTTTAAACAATTCCTAACTAAATACATTCATGCCTTTTCACAAAATAATTAATGATCCTGTTTACGGTTTTCTAACAATCGATGATGAACTTGTTTTTAGCATAATTGCACATCCTTATTACCAGCGCCTGCGTCGCATACAACAAATGGCTATGGCGCATTTGGTTTATCCGGGAGCTGTACATACAAGGTTGCATCATTCCCTCGGTGCATATCATCTTATGACGATTGCATTGCAGGAACTAACCCGCAAAGGCATTGAAATAACTGAGCAGGAACAGCAGGCTGCAAAAATTGCTATTCTTTTACACGATGTTGGCCACGGACCATATTCACATGCATTAGAGCAGGTTTTAGCCGAAGGTGTGCATCATGAAAAAATATCTCTGCTTATTATCGAAGCTCTTAACAATAAGTTTGAGGGAAAATTACAGATAGCCCTGGAAATATTTAACGGCAGTTATCACAAAAAATTTCTTCATCAATTGGTTAGTGGTCAATTGGATGTAGACCGCATGGATTATCTAACCCGTGACAGTTTTTTTAGCGGTGTTATAGAAGGCTATGTTGCGTACGACCGTATTTTAAAAATGATAACGGTAAAGGATGGCGAATTAATGGTGGAAGAAAAAGGAATTTATTCCATTGAGAAATTTTTGATTGCCCGCAGGCTTATGTACAGGCAGGTTTATTTGCATAAAACTGTTTTAAGTGCTGAGCAGATGTTGCAGCGCATTATTAAAAGAGCAAAATATATTTCGGCACAATGCCAGCAGCCACTGAACAGTTTTATAAATGAGCCTATGCAAAATATTACTTTAGACCAGTTTTGCAGTCTTGATGATACAGATGTTTTAATGGCAATAAAAAGCTGGTGCAGCCATTCTGATAAAATACTGTCAATGTTATGCAACGGGATTATTGATCGGGCATTACTGAAAGTAAAATATAGTTCGTTCCCAGTTGATTTAGAAACTGTGAAGGCAAGAAAAGAAATTACTGCAAGTATTTTAGGGCTAACCATGCAGGAAGCTGAGTGGTTAGTTTTTACCGGAGAAGCCAGCAGCACAACATATAATTTTGAAGAGCAACAGATAAAAATATTATTTAAAAACGGCGAGGTAAAAGATATATCAGAGGTTGATGATGCGCTTATAAATGAAAGCCTGCGTGGAAATATTAAAAAATATTACATTTGTTATCCAGGCTTTTAATCAAACTACATTTATAAATGGAATTTAGCGCAGCACAGATAGCACACATTGTAGGAGGATCCGTAGAAGGAAACCCTAACGAAACAGTTTCTTCTTTTGGTAAAATTGAAGAAGCTGTAAAAGGACAGCTTGCTTTTCTTGCAAATCCTAAATATGAAGAATATTTATACAGTACATCTGCCAATATTATCATCATTAATAATTCGCAGATTGTAAAAGAAGAAATAGCTGCAACGCTTATCAAAGTTCCTGATGCTTATAGTGCTTTCGCTTTGTTGTTAAGCGAATATCAAAAACTTAAACAGCAGCAGCTTGTTGGAATACAGGAACCGGTTTACATTCATGCAAGTGTTAAAAAAGGAGATCGAATTTATATTGGGGCATTTGCTTACTTGGGAGAAAACGTTGTGATAGGTAACGGTGTAAAAATTTATCCAAATGCTTATATAGGAAACAATGTATTTATTGATGATGATACAATAATACACCCCGGTGTAAAAATTTACCATGATTGTATAATTGGTAAGAAGGTAGTTATTCATGCAGGTACTGTAATTGGAGGTGATGGTTTTGGTTTTGCACCACAGATTGATGGTAGTTTTAAAAAAGTTCCTCAGACAGGAAATGTAATTATTGAAAACAATGTTGAAATAGGTAGCAATGTAACTATTGACAGGGCAACAATAGGCAGCACAATTATTAGAGATGGTGCCAAACTTGACAATTTATTACAGATAGCACACAATGTAGAAATTGGAAGTAATAGCGTAATAGCCGCACTGACAGGAATTAGCGGCAGCACAAAAATTGGTAATAATGTTATGATAGGGGGGCAGGCAGGCATTGCAGGACATTTGACTATTGCCGATGGCAGCAAAATAAACGGGCAAAGCGGTGTAAGTAAATCTATGAAAACACCTAACACAGCAGTGACGGGCACACCTGCCTATGATTATACAGCATCCATGCGCAGCCAGGCATTGGTTAGAAAATTGCCTGAATTTGAAAAACGTTTAAAAGAAGTGGAGGAATCGATCAAAAAATTAGAAAACTAATTTATTTTCTGTTGGTTATTTCAAATTTAATTTCAATTAAATGCATTTAAACAGGTTTTATAACATATCTGTTATTTTTAATTACCATATTTATTTAACAATCTTTTGATATAAAATTTAAAATATCTTTGCGCCAAACGGAAAACCCAAGGCATGGACATACTTTTTAATGAGAATAAGCAACATACGCTTACTTCCGCAGCTACGATATCTGGTAATGGATTACACACAGGCATTATGGCTGATATGACGCTGAACCCTGCTCCCCCCAATTTTGGTTTCCAGTTTAAAAGAACAGACTTACCTGAAAGCACAGCAGCTATCAAAGCAGACTGCGACTTGGTTACAGATACTAGCCGTGGTACTACTTTAGAAAAAGGGGATGTAAAAATTTCTACTGTAGAACATATTTTAGCTGCACTTGTTGGTATGGGCGTTGACAATTGTTTAATTGAAGTGAGCGGGCCTGAAATACCTATAATAGATGGCAGCAGCAAACCTTTTACTGAATTAATTGAAGGAATAGGTGTTGCAGAACAGGATGCAATCAAAATATGGTATTCGCTTGACGAGCCTATATCTTATTTTGACGAAGAAAAAAACGCAGAATTTACTGCAGTACCTGCCAGTGAATACCGTGTTACTGCTTTAATAGATTTTAATTCCCCAGTACTTGGTACTCAACATGCAGACTTAAAGCATATAAAAGATTTTAACAACGAAATTGCTCCTTGCCGTACTTTTTGTTTTTTGCATGAGCTGGAAGCCCTGTTGGAACACAATCTTATAAAAGGTGGAGACATTAACAATGCAATTGTGGTGGTTGATAAACCTATAACCCCAGAAGCCATGCAAAGGCTGGCGAAAGCTTTTGGTAAAGACCATATAGAAGTATTGAAAGAAGGATACTTAAATAACCTAGAATTACGTTTTAATAATGAACCTGCCCGACATAAATTACTTGATGTAGTTGGAGATCTTGCACTGAGTGGTTATCCAATAAAGGCGCATATAATGGCTAACAGACCAGGACACAGCAGCAACGTTGGTCTTGCAAAAGTGCTGAAACAGCATTTTAAAAAAATGAGTAAAAATGTAAATGTTCCTTTTTACGATCCTTCTGTCCCACCATTGTATGCATTAGATGAAATAGAAAAAATATTACCACACCGATATCCTTTTTTGCTGGTAGATAAGATTTTAAGACTTAACGAAAAAGAAGTCATCGGTATCAAAAATGTAACGTTCAACGAATTCTTTTTTCAGGGACATTTTCCGGGAAATCCGGTGATGCCAGGTGTTTTACAGGTAGAAGCCCTTGCGCAAACGGGCGGCATACTTTGTATAAAATCAATGCCGGAAGGTGTTTACGATACCTATTTTGTAAAAGTAGATAATTGTAAGTTTAAAGTAAAAGTTGTACCGGGCGATACTATGATTTTAAAAATGGAATTGATAGAACCAATACGCAGGGGAATATGTACTATGAGAGGCAGCGTTTACGTAGGCAATAAACTCTGTACTGAAGGAGAATTTACAGCACAGGTGGTGAGGAGAAACTAATTTAATTGCGAATATGCAAATATGCAAATGAGAAAATAAAAAACACTAACTATTGAATATTTGCACAAATGCATATTTTCACATGATCACATTAACCAAATGATACACCCACATACATACATACATCCACACGCAAAATTGGCTACCAATGTAAAGGTTGATCCATTTAGTGTGATACATTCAAATGTTGAAATTGGTGAAGGAACCTGGATAGGCAGCAATGTAACCATTATGGATGGCGCAAGAATTGGCAGCAATTGCCGCATTTTTCCTGGAGCAGTTATTTCTGCTATACCACAGGATTTAAAATATGGCGGTGAAGATACAACCGTGGAAATTGGCGATAACACAACTATCAGAGAATTTGTAACAATAAACAGAGGCAGCAAAGCCACATGGACAACCAAAGTTGGTAGCAACTGTTTAATAATGGCGTATTGCCACATCGCACATGATTGTGTTGTGGGCAACCATTGTATAATGAGCAATAATACACAGCTCGCAGGCCATGTAGAACTTGGCGATTATTCTATACTTGGTGGAATGTGCGCTGTGCACCAGTTTGTAAAAGTAGGCCAGCATGTAATTATAAGCGGTGGTTCCTTGATAAGAAAAGACGTGCCACCATTTATAAAAGCAGGACATGAACCGATCAGCTATGCAGGTGTAAATTCTGTTGGATTAAAAAGAAGAGGATTTTCGCTGGACAGCATCAATGAGATACTGAACATTTACAGGATTATTTACAACAAAGGGCTAAATACTACACAGGCTTTAAATTATATTGAAGAAGAAATTCCTGCCACAAATGAACGGGATGAAATTGTTACATTTATAAGAGACAGCGGCAGAGGAATTATTAAGCGTCGCTTAAAAGGCAGCAACTTTGAAGATTAATTTATTTTGAATATTCAACTCAACAGTACCGGAAAAAGATTTAACCGGGAATGGATTTTTAGGAAACTGGATTACGAGTTTTTGCAGGGAAAATCATACGCCATAACAGGAACAAATGGTTCGGGCAAATCAACACTTTTGCAGATTATTGCCGGCGCCACATTACACAGCGAAGGGAAAATTGAATATTATTATTCAGCACAACCAAATCAAATTGCGGCTGGTGAAAATGCTTACAAACAAATTGCTTTTGCTGCGCCTTATTTAGATCTTGTAGAAGAGATGACAGCTACTGAATTTCTTACATTCCACAATAATTTTAAACTGTTTTCTACAGGCTTTGCAGAGATGCTTCAAGCAGTTGGCCTTCAAAAAGCGGCTGATAAACAAATACGATATTATAGTAGTGGCATGAAGCAGCGGCTAAAACTTGCGCAGGCATTTTTTAGTGAGACAACAGTGTTACTGCTGGATGAACCCACTACCAACCTTGATGAAGAAGGTATTGAAGTGTACAAAAATTTATGGGCAAAACACACTGCAAACCGCCTGGTTATTGTAAGTAGCAATGATAAGGCGGAATATGAAAATTGTAATGATGTTATTAGGATTGGGGATTATAAATAATTACAAATTGCATTACTTCTTTCGCCTCTCTCGTGTGACATCTATTTATTTAATTGATGCATTTCGCTGATGGTTTTCTTTTTATCATTTATATAAAAAGTGGAAGGAAACTACTTGCCGCAACTTTATTAAGCTTAGCAGCAATTATCCGTGTCATGTTGGCAATGGTGTAATGTTATTGCTAGTAATTTGATGAGTAAAAGTGGATGATTGCAATGCCAAAAATACATTTACAAAACTTGATGGGAACTGCAAGGCGTTGAAAGGAACAAGCGGGCGCTCGAGGGAACTTAATGGCAATCTCAGGCGCTGGAGGGCATTGTGATATTTCATTTCTATAGGCTTCTAATGAACCATCGTAGGGTATAGGTAGGGTGAGCGTACTGTGAGTGGCGGGTTGCGAGTTGGAGGTTGGGGGTTGATGGTGGCGACGTGCCACGTCCTTGCCTCGTCCTAAAATAAGCGGACCTATCAATGCTATTTGGTTTGATTGGAAACATGAAAGTCTCTCGGGTGGCTCTTCAAATAATGGAGAAGATTATGGCATTGGATAGTAAGAAATATTTTATAAAAGCGCCTAAATAATAAAATGTAAACAATTGGTAAGCTGAACTTATAAAAATAAAATCCAAACAATAATTGGTTCATTTGGTTCTATGGCATTATTCTTTAACTAGCGAATTGCAAATCTGGAAGATAGATTTGGCTTCAAAACTTTGATAATATTGGCGAAATAATAAATATTGTCATATAATCCTATTTAGCTTAGCCAAGCAACCTATTTAGCACTAACACACCAAACAAGCCCATTACTGAAACAATGGTTTCCATTATTGACCACGATTTAAAAGTATCTTTTAATGAGATATTAAAGTATTCTTTAAACATCCAAAAGCCTGGATCGTTAACATGAGACAGCATCAAACTACCTGCACCAATAGCTAATACCATTAACGCTGGCTCAACGTGGAAACCCGCCATTAAAGGAGCCATGATACCTGCGGCCGTAAGTCCTGCTACAGTAGCCGAACCCAAACAAACCCTAATTGTAGCTGCTATTAACCATCCCAATACTAAGGGGTGGATAGGTAAACTTTGAAACACAATGGCTACTTGATTACTAGCGCCACTATCTGTTAATACTTGTTTTAGCGCACCGGATCCACCAATAATCAATATAATCATCGCAATATCTTTTACGCCAACCTCATATAACTTCATAATAGTTGAAATGCTATGATGTTGCTGTAAACCAAGCGTAAAAGTGACCACTGATAAAGTCAATAGCATTACTACAGAAGGATCACCAAGAAACTGGCAGAAACCGGCCAATAAGGAGTTAGCTGTTGCAAAAGCTAAAATTACATTAGTAACACCCAAAAGCAACACAGGTAATAATGCAGAAATGAAACTATTGGCAACACCTGGTAGTTTAGCAGGTAAGTCTTTTGAATTAAATGTACTGTTGTCATTAAGCGGCCGAATATTTTTTAGTGTTAAGGCAAATAAGGGTCCTGCAACAATAATAGCAGGGATGGCAACGATAAAGCCATATAATAAGGTTGTGCCCATTTGTGCGTGAAAAATACCTACAAGTGCTGTTGGCGACGGATGTGGGGGTAAAAAACCATGTGCTACAGATAAAGCTGCCATCATAGGTAAGCCTATATATACGGCAGGCAATTTATACTTGTAGACCAATGCAAAAATTATAGGAATAGCCAGTACAAAACCAACATTGTAGAATAGGGCAATCCCAATAATAAAACCTGTGCTTACAAGACCCCAGACCAAATATTTTTTACCAAATAGCTGCATCATCGTATTGGCTATTACTTGTGCTGCGCCACTTTCTGCTACCAGCTTTCCCACCATAGCACCAATACAAATTATGATGACGATAGAGCCTAGCATATCGCCGATACCTTTTTGAATAGATTTGCTAATGGAAGTTAACGGAATGCCTAACAATAAACCGGCAATAATACTTACCAGCATAAATGCAATAAATGGGTTTATTTTTAGTGCCGAAATAAGTAATATTAAAAGTAATAAACAGGCTAATAATATGAGTAGCATAAATGAAGTATCGTATGACATAAAGATAAAAGCAAATAGTATGAGTAAACAAGAAAATAAAGCCATTATAATAATGGGAGTAAGTGGGGTTGGTAAAACTACCATTGGCAAATTATTAGCTGAAGCAACTGGCTTATCTTTTTATGATGGCGATGATTATCATTCTAGTGCTAATGTTGCTAAAATGGCCGCAGGTAATGCTTTAAATGATATTGATAGGCAAGAGTGGTTGGAGAAATTACACGAATTATTGCAAACACAATTCACAAGACAAGGGTGTATTCTGGCCTGTTCCGCTTTAAAAGAAAAATACAGAAAGGTACTTGCGAGTAATTTAGCAAGTGTGAATTTTGTGTATTTACAAGGCAGCTATCAAGAGGTGTTAAAGCGTTTAGAGGAGCGAAAGGGGCATTACATGAAGGCTGACTTGCTACAATCGCAGTTTGATATTTTAGAAGAACCTACGATTGCTTTGACGATAAGCATTCAACTTTCAATGGAAGAAATTGTAGCAACTATCGTAAAACATTTTTCGCTGTCAACTCAATTTAAAACAAAGCAATAGATATTAAACTGTAGTACTGCTCAATTACAACTGCGATTTTTTGGTCGTAAAAGCCAACATACAGCTGCCGCTTGCACATAACGGTAAACCACAAATAATGGTGGTGATCTCAGCCTTCGTCGGTGCCCACACTTCAAATTATCAAACGCCAAGGCTTGGTCTCATATCTTCGTAAAACTGGATTTTCCAATCAAAAAATGT
>ENA-OFCI01000036-OFCI01000036.1-metagenomes-genome-assembly--contig:-NODE-36-length-86004-cov-7.342622_pt1 | contig 86004 bp, 86 predicted proteins | sample MGYA00153391_OFCI01 | MGnify analysis MGYA00153391
TCAATCGCATTCCATCTTTTGCTCGGCGCAGCCTGGTCAGCGCACCGTCTTTACACGGTACAAAATTTAGCTGACGTTAGGCCGCAGACCTTTAGAGTCGTAAACATTGCCCCCTTAGCCACTCGCGCCGAACCAGCGCGTGCGATCAATCTGCCATTACGGGCGGCCTTGTCAACGCCTGATAAAACTCGGCCCCGCCTACCTGCCGCCAGCAAGTTAGCGCTATCCCAAAATCCCGCTGCCCCCACGCCGATCATTCAAGCGCAGAGCGAGCTGCTCACGACCAGCGAAGATCCAGCGAATATGCCAATGGGGCCGTTTCAGTCGAAAATCGACCCTAAAAAAGCGTGGATTAACGTCGCTGAAAGCGTGAATTATGATTTATTGCGCGGCATCAGCATAGATATCTCTCAAGGCGAATATCGCTTACCCGATGAGCTTGATATTCGCGTTCGCGCGAAAGGTGATCTTACTGTCGAATATCCGTTAATCGCCGCGGCGATGGGAAAGGAGGCGGTAGTGTACGTACTACTTTTGATTGATGAGCAAGGTCAGAAAACTCGCGTGCAAGTTATTCGCGGGTCGCCTGATTTTGATAGCGCGGTGCTTCAATCATTGGAGAAAATTGAATTCCGCCCAGCCATATTGAAGCATGTCGCCGTGCGTTCTTTGTTAATTCTAGAATTCGAATTTCGCCGCGATCCGCCAGAAGTCGGCTCACTTTAATCTGCTTGCCCGACGTTCGAACCCTGCCCTGATCCTGCCCCCAACCCCTTCGGTAACGGAAACACAATATTCTCCGTAATCCCGTCCAGCTCCCGCACGCTTTGCGCGCCGAGCGATTTTAATTTCGCAATCACATCCCTCACCAGCACTTCAGGGGCCGATGCGCCAGAGGTGACGCCGATGCGCTTTCTGCCGACAATCCACTCTTCTTTTAATTCGGCGGCGCTGTCGACTTGATGGGTCTCGCAGCCGAGCAAATTGGCGAGCTCGCGCAGGCGGTTGGTGTTCGAGCTGGTGCGTGAGCCGACGACAATGACGACTTCCACTTGTGGCGCCATAAATTTCACTGCGTCCTGGCGGTTTTGCGTGGCGTAACAGATGTCGTCCTGCTTTTGGCCGATGATGTGGGGGAATTTTTGTTTGAGCGCGACAATGACTTTCTGGCAATCATCAACAGATAATGTGGTCTGCGAAACGTAGGTTAATTTTTCGCTATGGATGTTGAGTGTGGCGACGTCTTCCACCGTTTCGACCAGGTGCATACCAGTGTCGGATTGGCCCAATGTGCCTTCGACTTCCGGGTGCCCGTCGTGGCCAATCATGACAATTTCAAAACCTTCGGCGCGCTTCTTGGCGACTTCGACGTGGACTTTTTTGACCAGCGGGCAGGTCGCATCGAACACTTGAAATCCACGTGCATCGGCTTCGATTCGAATCGCTTTTGAGACGCCGTGTGCACTGAAAATTAGCGTAGCGCCCTTGGGCACATCAGCCAGATCTTCAATAAAAATTGCGCCTTTGTTGCGCAGATCGTCGACCACAAATTTGTTGTGGACGATTTCATGGCGCACGTAGATTGGGGCACCGTGAAGTGCCAATGCCCGCTCGACGATTTCGATCGCGCGGTCGACCCCCGCGCAAAAGCCGCGTGGGTTGGCTAAGAGTATTTCGGATTCGGTGATGTTCATCTGTTAACTCGGACCTATTTTGTTTGAATCGATATTGCGAATAACGAAAGTCTATAATTGGCGGGCGGTTCAAGCCATTTATGCCGCAAAAACCGCCCCCTTACTAGCGTTAGAACAAATTCTCTTCCAACCCTTTCGGATATCCAAACCGCTGTTCCTTCCAAGGATCAGCGTCATTGTGATAGCCGCGCACTTCCCAAAAACCGGGGCGATCTTCCTCATGAAATTCTATTGCTGAGATCCATTTTGCCCCTTTCCATGCATAGCGTTTCGGCACCACCAATCGCGCGGGCCAGCCATGTTCGATCGATAACGACTCGTTGAAAACGGAATGTGCAATCAGTACGTCATCGTCCAGCAACGCGTTTAACGGCAGGTTGGTTGTATAGCCATCGTGGCCATGCAGCGTAATAAATTGCGCGGAAACCAACGGCTGCGCGAGTGCGATCAAATCACGTGCCAACACACCTGCCCAATCCATATCCAGCTGCGACCAGCGCGTGACGCAATGCATATCCGCGACGATTTTTGTTTGCGGCAGCGCTTTGAATTGCTGCCAATTTAGCGTCATTTCGTTGCCAACCAAGCCAAACATCTTAAGCGTCCACGTCGCTGTGTCAATGGCAGGGCGAACGCCCATATCAAGTACCGGAAAATCGGTGACACGTGCCTGGCCTTGCGGAATGCGCGCGTTAAGCGAGATTTTACCTGGCCGGATACCAAACTGCGCCCCACTTTCGTTGCTGCGTTTCGCCAACGCAGTTTTGCCCGCAGTAATTTTTTGCCCGCTACTCACGCCCCAACCTTCTGTTTACCCGTCCCACGGAACGAATCCCAAATCAACAGCGCCGCGCCCACACAAATCGCGGAGTCCGCAATGTTGAAAGCCGGCCACGGCGGCAGATTCATAAACCCCATGGCGTGAATCTGAATGAAATCCGTTACCTGTCCATGAATGACGCGATCGTAAAGATTTCCAACCGCACCACCAATCACCAGCGCCAGCGCGGTACACAGCAGGCGGTTGTGCGGGTTTGCGCGCATCATCCAGATCAACGCAGCGGAAATAACAATCGTGATCACAATAAAAAAGTAGCGCTGCCAGCCGGATGCATCATTCAAAAAACTAAACGCCGCCCCTTTGTTATAGGTCAGCACCAGATTGAAAAAAGGCAGAATTGTCTTCGATTCGTAGTCAGCAAAATTTGACGTCATCGCGTATTTGGTGATTTGATCAAACACGAAAATAATCGCGCTGATCCCCAGCCATTTTGCCCAGCGAAGGTTATGCATATTGACGATCTTCATCTTTGTGATTAACGACAACATCCACACAGCGATTACACAGCGTGACATGCTCTGCGTGAGACCCGACATCAGCACGATAGTGCCAGCAGCGTTCGCATTTTTGATCAGTGCTTGCCGTAACAACTGCTCCACGCTCCTCTGGGTTATCAGTAATTTCTACCGCTGCCGATGAGGTAATGAGCACAAATCGCAGGTCGTCACCGAGCGACTTTAGCCACCCTCCGCCAATTGGGCCTAGCTTCGCAACAACTTCCGCTTGTAAAGAAGAGCCAATTTTCCCCGCTGTCCGCGCGACTTCCAGTTCCTTCAAAACAAAATTCCTGGCCCCTCTTATATCCTGCCAACGTGTTTCTAAATCTTGCGCGTCAACTATCGCGGGCAGTTGATAAAACGAATGCAAAAACACACTATCGTCTTTGCCTGTATTAAGCACCGACCAAATCTCTTCTGCTGTAAACGACATCACCGGCGAAATCAATCGCGTCAGCATTTGCAAGATATGATGCAACGCCGTTTGCGCGGCGCGGCGTGGTTTGCCGTCGGTTGAAGTTGTGTACAAACGATCCTTCAAAATATCCAGATAAAATCCGCCCAAATCTTCCGAGCAGAAATTTTGGATCAACTGCATCGCCGGTTGGAATTCGTATTTCGCATAATGTGCCAACACACGCTTTTGCAAATCGTCCGCCAGTACCAAGGCGTAGCGATCAATCTCTAGCAACTCTTCAACCGGCAACGCATTTTTTGCCACATCAAAATCAGACGTATTCGCCATCAAAAAACGCACCGTATTGCGGATGCGCCGGTAGCTTTCAACCACCCGTTTTAGAATTTCATCCGAAATCGAAAGTTCGCCCGTGTAGTCGGTGGAGCCGACCCACAATCGCAGAATTTCCGCACCCAAGCTATCGGATATTTTTTGCGGTGCGACCACGTTGCCCAGCGACTTTGACATTTTTTTACCTTGTCCGTCGACCGCAAAGCCATGTGTGAGCAAATTCTGATATGGCGCGCGGCCATTCAGCGCGCAGCTCACCAGCAATGATGAATGGAACCAGCCGCGATGCTGATCCGAGCCTTCCAGATACAAGTCCGACTGGCCCGGCTTGCCATCGGTTTCAGGCTTCACCAGCGCTGGTGTGTTGGCGACAACCGTGTTGAACGTCGAGCCCGAATCGAGCCACACATCCAGCGTATCGCCGATTTTGTCGTAGTGTTTGGCTTCGTCCCCCAACAGCTCTTCAGCGGTCATACGCTGCCAGGCTTCGATGCCTTCACTAGCCACGCGCGTGGCAACGATCTCCAGCAACTCCTGCGTGCGTGGATGTAATTCGCCGGTTTCTCTGTGCAGAAAAAAAGGAATCGGCGTGCCCCAATTTCGTTGGCGGGAAATGCACCAGTCCGGCCGATTGGCGATCATGCCGTGCAGGCGTGCCTGGCCCCAATCAGGGAAAAATGAAGTTGCATCAATCGCCTTTAACGCTAACGCGCGCAAGGTCTCGGTCTCACCTTTCGCAGTGAGGTCCATCCCCACAAACCATTGCGCGGTTGCACGAAATACGGTCGGCGTTTTATGCCGCCAGCAATGCGGATAAGAATGTCTGAAATCATTCGAACGAAATAGCGCACCGGCGGCTTCAATCGTTTTAACAATCTCGGCTTGTGCCTTCCAGATGTACATGCCACCGAACAGCGGCAGCGTGGACGCGTAGACACCATTGCCCATCACGGGGTTGAGAATGTCTTCGGTTTTCATGCCGTATTTTTTGCAGGTCGCAAAGTCATCCACGCCGTATGCGGGCGAGGAATGAACGATGCCAGTGCCCGTATCCAGCGTAACGTAATCGGCTAAAAAGATCGGCGAAACGCGATCGTAGAAAGGATGCTTGAACGTGATGCGTTCCAGCGCCTGGCCCTTTGCGGTCGCTAAAACTTTACCTTCAATGCCATAGCTTTTGAGACATTCTTCCACCCGTGATGCCGCCACGATCAAGCAGCCACGCGGGGTTTCGACCAATGCATAGTCGAATTCAGGGTGAATATTAAGCGCCTGATTGGCAGGAATCGTCCACGGCGTGGTTGTCCAGATCACCGCAAAAATGGGCCCGGATGGTGCTGCGGTGAGGCCAAACACTTTCGCTAATTTGTTCCGCTCCGAATCCAGAATCGGGAACCCCACATCAATTGCGGTGGAGATTTTATCTTCGTATTCCACTTCGGCTTCGGCGAGCGCAGAGCCGCAATCAAAGCACCAATTGACCGGCTTCAAACCGCGATACACGTAGCCGCGGTCGAGCAATTTTCCGAGCGTGCGGATTTCAGCGGCTTCGGTTTCAAACGCCATGGTTTTATACGGATGATCCCAATCTCCCAGCACACCGAGCCGAATAAAATCGGCCTTTTGCAGCGTGATTTGCGATTCGGCATGCGCGCGCGCATAGCCCTGCACTTGCAGGGGTGTCAGACTTTTGCCGTATTGCTTCTCGACAAAAATTTCAATCGGCATACCGTGGCAATCCCAGCCCGGCACATACACCGCGTCAAAGCCCGCCATTTGCCTGGACTTCACGACGATGTCTTTCAAAATTTTATTGACTGCATGGCCGATGTGGATCGCGGCGTTCGCATACGGCGGACCGTCGTGAAGAATGAATTTCGGCTTGCCAAGTGACGCCGCACGAATTTTTTCGTAAAGCTTTTTATCCTGCCATTGCTTGATCCAGCCCGGCTCGCGTTTGGCGAGATCGCCGCGCATGGGGAAGGGTGTGTCGGGCAGGTTAAGCGTCGATTTGTAATCCATTTTTCCCAGCTTCGTGTCCATCATGTTCCGATCTTCAAAATTCGCTTGGCTTCAGCACAGTCATCATGCATTTGCACGACCAGTGCTTTTAGCGCATCAGGACCGGCAAAATTTTGCTCGTCGCGGATTTTTTCGATGAATTCAACTTGTACGCGCCTGCCGTACAAACCGTTCTCCGAATTTTTGTTCGGGAAATCAAAGAGGAAGACTTCAAGATGGTGGCGGTTTTCGATTGAAACCACTGGATTGGTGCCAAGATTTGCAACGCCCAGAAACGAAGATGCGGCGTTTGCAGATTTTTCAGCACTTGTCCTCACCACTCCCTCGAGCCCGCGAGTTACAAGCTCGAATTTTACCGCAAACACGCCGGCCAAGGCAGGTTTTCTGCCGGTAAGTGTGACGTTCGCGGTGGGGAACCCCAGGGTGCGACCGAGTTTTTTGCCGTGCGTGACGCGGCCAACGATGCTGTACGGCCGACCCAGCATGCGTGTAGCAGCGGATAGGTCGCCGTTGCCGAGCGCTGAGCGTATCGCGGTGGAGGAAATGCGTTCGCCATTCGTTTTGCCGTTCGCGTCTGCAATATCCGCCATTGTTTCCACTTCAAAACCATGCGCAGATCCGTATTCACGCAACATCGCCACATCGCCCGCGCGCTTGGCACCAAAGCGAAAATCCTCGCCCACCATCAGCCACTTCACATTTAAATGGCGTAACGCCGCCATGAATTCAAGCGGCGTAAGGGAGGCGAAGGTATGATTGAAATGCGGAATAAAAACGTGTCGCATGTGGCTCTGCACAAACGCGGCGAGCTTTTCGGTCACGCTCATCAGGCGCGCGGGAGCCAGTGCCGTGTCCCCGCGCAACGTCGCAAAATATTCGCGTGGCAACGGTGCAAATGTCATCGCAGCAGGCTCGAGGCCCAAGCGCGACGCGGCGCTCCGGGTGGCGTCTAAAATAGCCTGATGACCGCGGTGTACGCCGTCGAAGTTACCAATCGCGAGGGCTAATGGGCCTAATAGCGGCGTTGATTGCGCGTCAAGTTTTCGATGCAATTTCATATTGCGCGCTTTGCGAAATCACGCAAACGGAAACCCATGATGAACAAGCTGGTGAAATACACGATGATCCCTGCCCCGATCACCCAGCCGAGCTTGATACATTTGGCAAACGTGGCCATCTGTAACCAATCCGCATCGCTGCCCGATAGCCACCAGATTGCGCCGCCCATTAAATATAGGGCCACGGCAAGTTTGATAAAAAATGTGAGCCATTCTGGCTGTGGTGCAAACAGTTCATCTTTGCGCAAAAAATAGAATAGCAAACCCGCATTCCCACATGCCGCGAGCCCAATGGATAGCGCCAGACCCGCGTGTTTAAAAATCGGCACGAACGCGAGATTCAAAAGCTGTGTGACCACCAATGTGACGACCGCGATTTTTACCGGCGTTTTAATGTTCTGCCGCGCGTAGTAAGCCGGCGCCAATACTTTGACAAGAATAATTCCGGTCAGCCCCACCGAATACGCCACCAATGCCGCCCGCGATTGGAGCACGTCGGTGGCCGTAAAGGCGCCGCGATGCAGCAGCGTGGCGAGCAACGGCGTTGCCAGAATGGCAAGGCCTAGTGCAGCGGGGAGGGTCAACATTAGCGTCAATCGCAGCCCCCAATCGAGCAATCGTGAAAATTCTGCCGGGTTACCTTGGGTGTGTGATTTTACCAGCGAGGGTAACAGCACGGTGCCGAGCGCCACGCCGAGCAACGCCGAGGGAAACTCCATCAATCGATCTGCCGCAGTGAGCCAGGATACAGAACCGGTTTGTAAAAACGAAGCGATCTGCGTATTAACCAAAAGCGAAATCTGCGCGACCGAGACGCCGAGAATCGCCGGCCCCATTAATTTCAGAATGCGAGTAACGCCTTCGTCATGCCGAAATTGCCAGGCGTTGACGGAAAGACGCGGCAGCATGCCAATGCTTTTTAATGCCGGAAATTGAAACGCAAGCTGCACCACGCCGCCCAGCGCTGCGCCAATGGCAAGCGCCAAGATCGGCGGGTTCACGTGAGGAGCCAGCCAGATGGCCGCGGCAATCACGCAAAGATTCAGCAACACTGGCGTGAACGCCGGCGTTTTGAAGTTTGAAAAGCTGTTGAGAATACCCGCCGCAAGCGCGACCAGGGAAATAAAAAAGATATACGGAAACGTGATGCGGACGAGCTGCACCGCGAGCGCGAATTTGTCCGGGTTTGCGCTAAAGCCGGAGGCCGTTGCGTAGACCAACACGGGTGCTGCGATCACACCAACGACCGTCACCACGAACAATATGACCACCAGCAGGCTCGCAACGTGATCGGCCAACAGTTTGGTTTCGGCAACGCCATTCTTGTTTTTATATTCGGCAAAAACCGGCACAAACGCCTGACTGAATGCACCTTCAGCAAACAGCCGGCGCAGCAGATTCGGAATCCGCCATGCGACCTGAAACGCATCCATGGCCGCCCCGGCGCCGAATAAATTGAAACCGATAATCTCGCGGGCGAGCCCGGTGATGCGCGACAAAAATGTCATCGCCGAAATGGAAAGAGCTGCCCGAAATAGGTTCATTGATCGCTAGACGCGGCTTCGCCCCGGTTCGAACGATGTTTAAGGCCAATTCGCGCCAGAAAAACCAATCAAAACAGACGGTTTGCTTTTTATTGAGGAGGCGCTATAATACAAGGCTTCGCCGCTTTTTCGCGTGCATTAATGCGTCAATGTAAATACACATTGCATAAAAATCGTAAATATCTGGATAAATCATGGCAAATACCAAGCAAGCTGTAAAACGTGCACGCCAAGCTGTTAAAGCCCGCTCGCACAATCAAGCGCAGCGTTCTGAGCTCCGCACGGCGATCAAGAAAGTCACTGCGGCCATTGCCAAAGGCGATCAAGTTGCAGCAGAAGCCGTATTCAAAGCATCGACCTCTACGATTGATTCAATTGCCGATAAAAAAATCATTCACAAAAACAAAGCAGCTCGCCATAAGAGCCGTTTGTCGGCTGCGATCAAGGCCATTGGCGCCAAAGCAGCTGCTGCACCGGCCGCCGTTGCCGCCGCTTGATAGAAATATTTAGAACCATTCAGCCGCATAAAATAGTGTAGACCGCCTGGCGGCCTCACGCCCCAATAAACGCCAAGCAATTCGTTGCTTGGCGTTTTTATTTGAAATTTTAAACCCTAGCATCGTCGGGCGTCACCAGCCATTTTATGTTGGAAAGTCCCGTCTTTAATAGACGTTTGATTATTTTTCTGTTTTTTGGTGCAACAGTGTTTTTAATATTCGTTTTACCGGTGCGGGCACTGCTGCGCTCGGCGCGTCCGCAAGATTGACCCACATAATGCGCGGCTCCATCGCGGCTACCGGACGCTGGGCGATAGCAAGTGCCAGCGGATATATTGACAAAGAATAGTGGGTAAAACCATGCGGAACCATGTCCAGTTCTCGCACGACTCGGGATTTAAAGCCGAACCGCGCCTGAGTTTTTTCACTGGCGTCATCGCCCATTGACATTTCAGGCAGCGACCATAATCCGCCCCAGATACCCGTTGGGGGCCGCTTTTCCAGCAGCACTTCACCGCGATCAATGACCACCAGCATGCGCGTCTGTTTATGTGGCACCTCGCGCTTCACGCTTTTGCCGGGCAGCACATTGACGCGACCGGACTTAAGCGCCACACAGCTCGCCGCCACCGGACACAACAGACACGCGGGCTTTGCGCGGATGCACAATGTGGCCCCGAGATCCATCAGGCCTTGTGTGTAAGCTTCAATACCGGTTTCAGCTCCGGTTTTGAGTTCATTTTTGGGTAATACCGCTTCCGCTTTTAGCCAAAGCTTATCTTCGACGGCTTTTGATTTCACATCACCTTCGACGCCAAAATGCCGCGCAAAAACACGTTTTACGTTGCCATCGAGAATAGCGCGCCGTTCACCAAACGCGAATGCGCTAATCGCCGCCGCGGTAGAACGGCCAATGCCGGGTAGCGCATGGATATCTTCAAACGCGTTTGGAAAAATACCGCCGTGCCGCTCGACCACTAGTTTCGCGGCGCGGTGCAGATTGCGCGCCCGCGCGTAGTAGCCGAGGCCGGCCCAATGTTGCATCACCTGATCATCGGGCGCTGCGGCAAGCGCATCGATGGTCGGGAATGTGCTTAAAAAACGTTCGTAGTACGGAATGACCGTGCCTACTTGGGTTTGCTGCAGCATGATTTCGGAAAGCCATACGCGATACGCGTCGCGGGTGTTTTGCCACGGCAAACCGTGACGGCCATGTTTTTTTTGCCAGGAAATAATTTGCGTCGCGAACATTAGCTTGGTTTTCTTCAGTGGTGATAATGATTAACCACCAAAAAATGGTCTTAATCTATGCAACTGATTGCGGTTGCAGAACTAGAATGATCTTGTCGTGTCTGCATTTACAGACCGCAAACCCTAATTCCAGCGCGCATTTTGACCATAAAATGTGCCAGGAGGCCGGCCAGTGCTAGTGTTGTAAAAAGCAAAACCTGCGTCGCGCAGGCTTTTGTTTCTGGAGCGGGTGAACGGGATCGAACCGTCATATGCAGCTTGGGAAGCTGCCGTTCTGCCATTGAACTACACCCGCCATTCACGTTGCATTTACAAAGTTTAACGTTTTTCACGAGTTACTTCACATCTGAATAGCGCGCTGACGCGTAACATTCGCACAATACTTAGTGGCATCATAAAATTAACGACCCTCCAAGGAAAGCACCAGAATGAAGCTTATAAAAAATACGTTACCGAAATCCTCCGCGTTTTACGTTGCCGCCTGTTTATGCGCCCTGTCGGCCAACGTCTCCGCGCAAACAGAGCCTAAAGTCTCAGATTCAGCTTCAACCCCGGCTGCGGCAGATACTGAAAAATCAGGCCCGACCTTCTCTTCAAAACTGCTGCTTACCGGCGGTGTGACCAATATCGAAGGCTCGGCCGGCGGCGGATTGACGCCTTGGGCGATCATCGGCGGCAACGGTACCAAAGAGCAGGTCGGCGGCTCGGTGTTTTATACCCATGTTCGCGCCAACGATTACAACCTGAACGTGGCTGGGGCGATGGTCGGTTTGTTCGATCGCGTGGAATTGTCCTACGCCGAGCAAAAATTTGATACGCGTGAAGTCGGCGGCGCGTTGGGGTTGGGTAATGGCTACAAATTTACGCAAAAGGTTTACGGTGCAAAGGTGCGCGTGGCCGGTGACGCGGTGCTCGAGCAAGATTCATGGCTGCCGCAGATCGCGGTTGGCCTGCAGCACAAAGAAAACGATCGCGGCGATTTGTTGCGCGCACTCGGCATCAGGAGCGATAAGGGCACAGATTATTACGTTTCGGCCACCAAGCTCTTCCTGAGCGCCAGCATTTTGGTGAATGGCACTGTGCGCCTGACCAAGGCAAACCAAACTGGCATTCTCGGTTTCGGAACGAATACAAAAGACAAATACAAGGCTTACGCTGAAGGCTCTGTCGCCTATTTGCTGCGCAAAGATTTGGCGATCGGTGCAGAGTTCCGGCAGAAGCCGGACAACCTGGGGTTCAAAGAAAACAATTGGTACGACTTATTTGTGGCGTATGCACCCACCAAAAACATTTCTGTCACCCTCGCCTATGTTGACCTCGGCAATATTGTGATCAAGGAAAAACAGAAGGCACCATACCTATCGGTGCAAATCGGTTTTTAAATCTCTTTTAAATCTTTTTTGAATCCTTTTTTAATCTTCGCAGTCTCTTTGTAAGCGGCTTTGAATTTTAAATAAAACCCCTCTTTGAAATCGTCAGGAAAAATCATGTTGAAAAAAATCTGTTTTGCACTTTTAGCGCTAAGCATTACCGCCTCCGGCGCGCTAGTCACCACCCACGCCTCGGCCCAGGAAGGCGCGCAGGTATCCGACGCGGCAACGTTTAAAGACTTCGGCGAAAAAGCCGGGCTGGTCAAAATCATGGACGACTTCATGGTCGGATTATTGAACGACCCGCGTACCAAATCATCGTTCGAGAATGTCGATCAACAACGTGTCAAAGAACAATTGGTCGATCAAATTTGCGCCATCCTCAAAGGCCCGTGCGAGTACAAGGGCGGCAAAATGGGCCAGGTTCATAGGGAATTAGGCATCAACCGTGAGAATTTCAATGCGCTGGTTGAACAATTGCAATTCGCGATGGACAAAAACAATGTGCCGTTCTCTTCGCAAAACAAGCTGCTCGCGGTGCTGGCCCCGATGCATCGCGTGATCGTCACGCAATAAGCCCCAATAAGTCGCGAACAAGGTTATTGGACGCATTTTCCATAAATCGCTTCTAGCCACATCCAATTGGTGATGAGTCGCGTATTAATGAGGTAGGTTCCTTCCCTGAGGAGCCGGGGCAACCCGGCGATTTACCCACTGCGCTTAAATGCGCAGTGGGTTTTTTTATTCTGCGGCGGGTTTCGTCGCGCCCAGCCGCGACTCCGTCCCGTTGAGCAGGTTGGTAATGTTTCCTTGATGCCGCCAAACCAGTAGCGCGCATATCAAAATCACCGCAAACAAATACGGCGAACGCGGTGTGTCGATGCCAAACAGCAAAAACGTATAGAACGGCGCAAACACCGAGGCGGCCAGCGCGGCCAGCGACGAATAGCGAAAGAAGAACGCGATAATCACCCAGGTCGCCAGGGTAGCCAAGCCCAACCACGGCTGGATCGCAAGCAAAATGCCCGCCGCGGTCGCGACCCCTTTGCCGCCTTTGAATTTAAAAAATATCGGGAATAAATGTCCCAGGAAAACCGCGAGCGCCACGCACGCCAGCGTGATCGGGCTGAGTTGAAATTCAGCCGCATATTGCTGCGCGACCCACACCGCAAACCAGCCTTTGGCCGCATCGCCTGCCAACGTCAGAATTGCGGCTGATTTTTTGCCGGTGCGCAGCACATTCGTCGCCCCCGGATTACCTGAGCCGTAAGTGTGCGGATCGGGCAGGCCGAACAGCTTGCTTACAATCACGGCGAACGAGAGAGAGCCGATCAAATACGCGATAAATACCGCAACGATGCTAGTGATGAGAGGATTTGTCATGATCGCTACTCTACAATACGCGGACGGAATGTTTAAAATCGTATCAAAAATCGCGAACTCGTATTTTCAACATGTTTTTGTCCGTCGGTTAAATTCCTGATCACCACTTTAAAAAGCAAAATCAACATGGATACAATTTTCATCCGCGAAATGCGCGCTGACGCGTGGATTGGCATTTACGAGTGGGAAAAACTAAAGCCGCAAACCCTTGATTTCAATCTTGAGATCGGCGTAGACACCCATCAGGCCGGCGCGTCTGACAACATCACCCACACCGTGGATTACGGCAAAGTGGTGGAACGAATCCGCAGGGATTTAAAGGATCAGCATTTCAAATTATTGGAAGCATTGGCCGAGCATATTGCCGAAGTTGTGCTGCATGATTTTAAAGCTCAGTGGATTCAAGTCAGCGTCGCCAAAATCGCCCACATGCGCGGCGTCAAGCAGGTCGGCGTGACCATCACTCGCCAACGCACAATGACAAAATTACCGGCGCCGCCTGGATTCGCGGATAGCGAGCGTTCGTAAATGTTGAAGTGGGTGATCGTCCTCATCATCGGCACAACCGCCCTTGGCCTGTTCGCGCCGCTGCTGTCGAAGCTAGGTCTGTGGCGCTTGCCGGGCGATATCCGTTTCACTTACAAAGGCCGTGAAATTAATTTACCGATTATGTCCACGATTTTGATCTCAGTGGTGCTGACGTTGGTAATGCGGGTTTTCAGGATTTAGCGTTGTTTATTTTTGCGATGGATGAGAAATGCTCAGTCCACATGGGTGTTGTTGAGACACTAGCATTAATGGCGCTATCAAGCCATTTTCTCTTCAAGAATGCCGTCGATAAAGGCGACCGAATGTCTTTTGGTGCGCACGGCTATTCAAGCTAACGTAGCTGGGTAGGCTGCATCTGCGCACGGTTTTACGAATTCGGAAAGCGGTTGAAACAGAAGGATTCTCCATAACTCCGACCCATCAGTCTGTAAAGATTGCGCAGATAGTGGCACCTTCAACGAGCTCCTGCGCGGGCTTGATGATGAGAGATGTCGTTGTGTCTGCGCATGTCCCCGGCCTAGTTTCTGGCGTGGTTGCAAACGGCCGGCTGGTCTATGTTCGCGGCTTAGGGGTTTAGGATATCGCGTCGATGGGTCCAGCGACGCCGGATACTTTGCTTCGAATTGCCTCGATGACGAAGGCTTTCACCGCGCTGACGATTTTAAAGCTGCGCGACGACGGTGAGCTTCAGCTTGATGCGTTGGCGGAAGCTTATGTTCCCGAGTTATGCTTGGAAATATCCCACCACCGACTCCCTGCGCATCCGCGTGCGTGATCTGTTGAACCACACCGCAGGTTTTGCAACTGATGGTCTCTGGTTCGATCGCCAGACGCCGATGCCGGAGCCAGCGTTCTCGCAGCGCTTTGGGTGCCGTGGCTTAAACGCCTGACCGGTAGGGATCCTAAGCCTGAAAATAGGCAGGCAAAGCTGAATGAAACACGCGGGTAATGAAACGCTGCGCCTATTGGCATTGCTGCTGGAGAGCCTTCGACAACTGCGCGGCATGACAGAGCGCAAGCTGCAAGTCATCCGGTGTATGCACTAGAAGCAGCCTTGCGTCACGACAGATTCAAGCATCAGTTGCCGGTCGCTGAGAATCTGCTCAAACGCCAGTTCACCGCCACCGGCCCCAATCGGGAGTGCGAAGCCGACATCACTTATATTCCGACGAATGAGGGTTGGCTGTTTTTGGTCGCGAGCAAGGATTTCTATACGTGTGAAATCGTTGGTTGGGCGATGGATAAGCACATGACCAAGCAGTTGGTGGTCGATGCATTAAGAGCGGCGTATTGGCGTAAAAAACTAAAAGAGGGACTAATGCATCACTCGGATCGCGGTAGCCAGTATTGCAGCGCTGCCCACCATGTATTGCAAGCCAGCTACGGCATGCACACATCCATGAGCCGCAAAGGCAATTGCTGGCAGCGCAAAACCTGGCGCGGGGCCATACCGCACCGATGGAAAGTTCTTTCGGCACATTGAAGACCGAGAGCTTGCATCATTACCGTTTTGCGACACGCAAGGAAGCGAGGCGCGTGGTGTTTGAATATAGCGAAATCTTAGACGCCCTTGAAGGAAGTCCCTAGGGGGGCAATCGAATCAGCCGTCACGCCAAGATCAACAATCAGTTGCCCGCTGATTGTGCCAAACAATTCAACAAATCAGCAGCTAAATTGGCTGCATGGCCTATCGACTCACCCACCCGTTAAATCCGGCCTCGCCCGATAGGTTCTAGGCATCAGGCTGCCGGTTGCGACTTCATCCTCGACCAATCAGCGGAGCGTTTCTAAGCGTCGGTTCATGGCGGGAATCGAGGCTATGATCGCGCGTCTTTGTTCAAAATCAATATGTTTGGAAGGGCTAACCTAATACACTACATCTTCCAAGTGGTATCGAAACCGCTCGGTTTTTTAAATTCGTGCTGGCTTCGCTAAAGAGTGGGGCATACGTCCGTAGCCCGCCTAACCCGTTTTGAGGAGATAAAATCATGAGACTTGATCGACGCCAATTTATCCAAAACCTAGCGCTTGCCTCTACAGGTGTCGCCAGCCTGCCTGTTTTCGCCCAGACTGCTGAAGTACTCAAAATCTCCCACCAATTCCCCGGGGGCACGATCTCTGAGGGAGATTTCCGAGACCGGCTGTGCCGCAAATTCGCTTTTGAGGTAGAAAAGCGTACTAGCGGCGCGTTGAAAGCCTTGATTTATCCAGGGTCCTCATTGATGAAGACCAATGCGCAATTCTCGTCGATGCGTAAAGGCGCGCTGGATATGAGCCTAGTGCCATTGTCCTATGCCGGTGGCGAAGTGCCAGAGACCAATATCGGTCTGATGCCCGCGCTAGTACCCAGCTATGCGCAAGGCGCGGCGTGGAAGACGGCCGAGGTCGGCAAGCAGCTGGCCAAAGTATTGGACGCCAAGGGAATCCTGATTGTTAGCTGGGTCTGGCAGGCAGGCGGTGTAGCGAGTCGAACCAGGCCGCTAGTGACGCCAGACGACGCAAAGGGCCTGAAAGTGCGTGGCGGAAGCCGCGAGATGGACATGATGCTCAAGAAGGCGGGTGCCGCAGTCATCACATTGCCGTCGAACGAGATCTACGCTGCGATGCAGACCGGCGCGATGGATGCCGCGATGACGTCCAGCACCAGCTTTATCTCGTTCAAACTCGAGGAAATAGCAAAGCATCTGACCACTGGCCGCGACAAGACCTATTGGTTTATGTTCGAACCACTGATGATCTCCAAGGAAGTGTTCACCAAACTACCCAAGGTGCAGCAGGACGTGGTGATGGCAGTTGGTGCGGAGCTTGAGGTTTTCGCACGCGATGCGGCAAAGGCAGATGACAAGGCAGCGGCCGACATTTATGCCAAAGCGGGAGCAAAGGTTTATGACATGAACGAGGCGACATTAAAAAAATGGCAGGTTATTGCGCGCGAAACCGCTTGGAAAGACTTTAGCGACAAGAATGAATCCTGTTCGGCGCTGCTCAAAGCGGCCCAGCAACTGCTATGAGCCATGGGATAGATTCTGGGCCAAGCCGAGCGGTTATCGACCCTTTGACACCGGAATTTTTGAAACCGTTAGCCCGTGCGTTGTTGTGGGTCAATCAAGGGATGGTCGTTTTGGGCACCATTGCACTGCTGGTGGCGTCTATTGTGCTCACCTCGAGCGTGCTTTCACGCTATTTTATGAAAGCTTCAACCGACTGGCAGGACGAAGCGGCGGTGTTCAGTCTTGTAGGTGCCACTTTTCTGTGTGGCGCCTTCGTGCAGTCGGTGCGCGGTCACGTCGGCATAGAGGCGGTTTCTGGCTTACTGCCGCACCGGCTGAACCGGTTGCGCCAGATGTTGGTGGATTTTGTGAGCATGCTGTTCTGCAGCTTCTTCGCGTGGAAATCCTGGTCGTTGTTCCATGAGGCTTGGTTGGAAGGACAAACCACTTCTTCGTCCTGGGCTCCGCCACTGTGGATCCCATACGCGCTGATGGCCGTTGGCATGACGCTTTTGGCCCTCCAGATATTGATTCAGCTGACGGCCCGCATCAATGCGTTGACTGGTCATGGAGATGTCGCGTGAGCATTCTTGTCATCGGGCTACTTTTTGGCGCAGCGACACTTATTTTCATGTTCTCGGGCATGCCAATCTCGTTCGCGCTGGGCAGCGTAGCGGTGCTGTTTATGTATTTCTTCATGCCCGCGTCGGCACTGAATACCGTAACGCAAAACGTTTATGAGGAGATAGCGAGCATCACGTTGCTGTCGATTCCGCTTTTTATCCTCAAAGGGGCGGCTATTGGCAAGTCGCGGGCCGGTCAAGACCTGTATGCCGCAATGCATGTCTGGATGGGGCGCATCCCAGGAGGCCTCGGCATTGCGAACGTGTTTGCCTGCGCGCTGTTCGCGGCGATGGCCGGCTCCAGCCCAGCCACATGCTCGGCCATCGGTAGCGCCGGCATACCAGAAATGCGCAAACGTGGGTACTCGCCCGGCTTTGCCGCCGGCATTATCGCCGCTGGGGGCACTTTGGGCATCCTGTTGCCCCCCTCCATAACAATGATTCTCTATGCTGTCGCATCTGAGCAGTCGTTGGGACGCCTGTTTCTCGCCGGAATATTCCCAGGCTTGCTGCTGGTCATACTGTTTGCTGTCTACGCCACATTTCGCTACCGTAAGGAATACCGGCTGGCAGACGCCGAGTTTCGGAAAAGCGGCGTGCACTCGTCTCTGCTAACCCAGGAAACTTTCACGAATCGGCAAAAGTTTGAGATGCTGCCGCGTGTCGTTCCATTCGTGCTTCTGCTCGTCGGCGTGATGATCGCGCTATATGGCGGTTTCGCGACGCCTAGTGAAACTGCCGGCCTCGGTGCATTGCTGGCGCTCGGACTGGTCGCTGGCATCTATGGCGTCTGGCGGCCGAAGGACTTGGCACCCATCTTTACCTCGACCCTGAAAGAGTCAACCATGTTGATGATGATCATCGGCATGTCGCTGCTTTTTTCCTACGTGATGAGCTATCTGCATATCAGCCAGTCGGCGGCGGAGTGGATCGTCGGTCTTCAACTTTCCAAATGGTTGCTGCTGGCAGCCATACTCGTCATGGTCATCGTGCTCGGCTTCTTCCTGCCGCCCGTGAGTATCATTCTAATGACGGCACCGATCATATTGCCGCCGCTCAAAGCAGCCGGTTTTGACCTCATCTGGTTCGGTATTCTAATGACGATCACGATGGAAACCGGATTGATCCATCCGCCTGTCGGGCTGAACATTTTCGTGATTAAGAATATTGCTCCCGACATCCCGCTGGCTGACATTATGCGGGGCGTTGTTCCATTCGTTCTGCTGATGCTTCTAGCGGTGGTCCTGATTTGCCTATTCCCCAGCATTGCCACCGGTCTGCCAGATGCGATCATGGGCGCTGTCGTAGGCAAGTCTTGAACGCTCCGTTCGAAACTCGTTCATGGAACACGCGCGCGACGGGTCGCCGCAACCGCCTCGAGCGCGTGGCCGCAGCATTGGGCCCAGCGCTCAACGGCAAGAGGGTGGATAGCGCACACATCGTAACGCTGTTAAGCGCGGTGCTCAGCCCATTTGATCGGGTTTGCCTGGAGGGCAACAACCAGAAGCAAGCGGATTTTCTGGCGAAGGCGCTGGTTCAGGTCGATCCGGAACGCGTGCATGACTTGCATATGGTGCAGTCGGTACTTTCTCTGCCAGAGCATCTTGATATATTCGAGCTGGGGATTGCCTCCAAACTGGACTTCTCGTTCTCCGGTCCGCAGGGCGCTCGACTAGCACAACTGGTCGCGAGCGGCGGGGTGCAAATCGGTGCCATCCACACCTACCTTGAACTTTTTGCACGCTATTTCGTTGACCTGACACCACAAGTGTCCTTGGTCGCGGCTCATTCAGCCGACGCCGAGGGCAATCTCTACACGGGTCCCAACACCGAGGACACGCCCGCCATCGTCGAGGCGACGGCCTTCAGTGGTGGGCTGGTCATCGCGCAGGTAAACGAAATCGTCGGACAGTTGCCGCGCGTTGACATTCCAGCCTGCTGGATCGACTACGTAGTTCGCGCGCCCACTCCCAATTTAATCGAGCCACTGTTCACACGCGACCCGGCGCAAATCTCCGAGGTTCATATCTTGATGGCGATGATGGCAATCAAGGGCATCTATGCTGAATATGGCGTCCAGCGCCTCAACCATGGAATCGGCTTCGACACCGCAGCAATCGAATTGTTGTTGCCAACCTACGGCGAGTCTTTGGGACTTCGTGGCAAAATTTGTCAGCATTGGGCACTGAATCCGCATCCGGCCCTGATTCCGGCAATTGAGGCTGGTTGGGTCCAGTCGATACACTCATTTGGCTCTGAGCTTGGCATGGAGGACTACATCCGTGCCCGCTCTGATATCTTCTTTACGGGCGCCGACGGCAGCTTGCGCAGCAACCGGGCGTTCTGCCAAGCTGCCGGCCATTACGCGTGCGATCTGTTCATTGGGTCGACGCTGCAAATCGACTTGGCTGGAAACAGTTCTACTGCGACATTGGACCGCATTGCCGGTTTCGGCGGCGCGCCCAATATGGGTGCAGACGCACGCGGACGGCGACACAGTAGCCCCGCTTGGCTCAAGGCAGGTAGAGAGGCGCGTGCGGGCTATTCGGGTGCGCGTGGCACACCCCGTGGTCAGAAGCTGGTGGTGCAAATGGTCGAGACATTCCGCGAGCATATGCAACCGGCCTTTGTCGACACGCTTGATGCCTGGCAGCTGGCCGAACAGTGCGGTATGCCGTTGCCGCCCATCATGATTTACGGCGATGACGTGACGCACATCATTACCGAGGAGGGTATTGCCAATCTGCTGCTGTGCCGCAACGACGAGGAGCGAGAACAGGCAATCCGCGGAGTATCCGGGTACACCAAGGTCGGGATGGCACGTGATCGGCGCATGGTCGAGAACCTTCGCGACCGCCGAGTGATACTTCGCGCCGCGGATTTGGGAATCGACGTGCGTGAGGCCAACCGAAATCTCTTGGCTGCAAGGTCAATGCGTGATCTGGTACGTGCCAGCGGTGGGCTATACCACCCGCCACGCAAGTTTCGCAACTGGTGAAGAACCAAATGAGGCCGTCATGACAGGAATGGAATCGCTAAAATATAAATTCGCGGGTCGGCGAGCGGCCCAGCCCTTCCCGCCAGTGCTTGTCGGCGTGGTCGGCTCAGGCAATTTGGAAGTGCTCTTAGAGTCGACTTTGGGCGGTGCCGATGCCGAGACGATCTGCTTTTACATCGAGACCTCTGCGCGCGGCTTTGGCGTAATTTGGGAGGCAGTACTTCGCGATTTCCATGAGCGCCATGATTTCAAGGGACTCACGGTATCCATTAATGATATGGGCGCAACGCCAGCAGTTGTCAGCTTGCGTCTGGACCAGGCGGTGGCCGGCCTGAGGGAGATGACGTCATGAGATTGAGCTTTGTTGAATGCTCGGCTCGTGAGCGGGTCGCGGTACTTCTCGATAAAGATAGCCTCGAGGAATGGCTACCACCCAGTGCACGCGTGATGAGCCCACATCTGGCGGAACTGGATGTGCCCTCGGCTTTCGATGACGGCGTAGTGGTCGGTCGAGGGCGCCTAGACGGCAATTTAGTCTTCATCGCGGCTCAAGAAGGCGAGTTCATGGGCGGTGGCGTAGGAGAAGTTCATGGCGCCAAGTTGGTCGGCTTGCTGCTACGTGCGCTACGCGATCGTCCGGCGGCCGTGCTGTTGATTGCTGAGTCTGGTGGAGTGCGATTACATGAGGCAAACGCCGGCTTGATTGCGGTCAGCGAGGTAATGCGGGCACTACTCGATGTGCGCGCGTCCGGCATCCCGGTGATTGTGCTCATCGGCGGGGCGAACGGCTGTTTTGGCGGAATGGGAATCGTCGCACGCTGTGCCGACTGGGTTGTCATGAGTGACAACGCACGAATGGCGATGTCGGGACCCGAGGTGATCGAGGCGTCGCATGGCGTTGAAGAGTTTGATTCCAAGGATCGCGCTTTGGTTTGGCGCACGACCGGGGGCAAACATCGTTTCCTGACCGGCGATTGCGATGTATTAATCGATGATGATGTCGAAGCCTTCCGCTCAGCCGCTATTGCTGGCCTATCGCATGGCAGCAAAGTCACTTTGGATAGCCTAGAATTTGAAAATGTGCTGCTGACCACGAGGCTTCGCGAAGCACCCGCGGGCAGTGATGCATTCGCACTGTGGCGAAAACTGGGTATCGAGGATTCGACCCGCGTGCCTGATCTCGATGCCGCTGCAGTACGCGACCTACGGCTAACCGCGATGTCCAGATAAGGATTAGAAGATGAAATGGCAGGATCTGGTCACACAATTGTTCAACTACCAGCACAATATCTGCGTGGAGGAAGACTTTCTCAGTGGATCGGCACAATTCGATGGTGCGGTTCTGAGTGTCGTTGGCACCACAAACCACGCTGCTATTGGTGTAGCGATGGCGCTAAAGCAGGCGCGGGCATTGCTCGATGTGATGGCTCAGCATCCGGGCCGCGCCATATTGTTGCTGGTAGATACCCAAGGCCAGCAGCTGCGCCGTCGAGACGAGCTGCTTGGCATCAACCGAGCGATGGCTCATCTGGGCTGCTGCGTCGACCTTGCGCGCAGGCGCGGCCATCGCGTGATCGGGCTGGTCTACGACCAAGCGCTCTCCGGTGGCTTTATCACCTCGGGGCTAATCGCCGATGCTTGCTACGCATTGCCGGAAGCCGAGATTCGTGTGATGCAAATCCCCGCCATGGCGCGTGTGACAAAAATTGCCGAGAGCCGGCTAACCGAGCTCTCTTTAGCCAACCCGGTATTTGCACCGGGAGTACAGAACTATGTGGCGATGGGCGGCGTGCGTGGTCTGTGGCGTGGCGATCTGCGTGCCTGTCTGCGCGAATCGTTGGCGCTCTCGCCGACCACTGATGAACGTGCCCGTGATGGTAAAGCACGCGGCGGTCGCCGACTCGCCGCTTCGGTAGTGCAGCAGGTGCTCACCGCTTAACGGGAACGGTATGATGCCCTCGTTGCGCCGTCACCAGCTTGTTGGACTAAGCCCGACCGGTTGGGCTGCTATACAGCGATATTCTTGCGATATACAGGCACAGACCTGCCTTGCCTTCTGGGCTGAAAAAGGGCTCCCGCTCGTGGTGACACGTCAACATTCCGGGGTGTCGAAAGACCAGATTGCTTTAGGATTGCCAGCACCTTTGCAGTGGGAGCGCCGCCGTCTGGCATTCGAAGTACCGATCAATAGCCTGCTGTTTTTCGGGGAGTTTCCCTCAGCGACTGATATTTGTCCGCTCCTTCCGCCGGCGACCCACAGCAGTTGGCTGGCGCTGACGGACTGCCTTGATGCGGTCGGCGCGGACGTTCGTGTTTACGGCAGCTATGGATGGCAGAGCGTAACTGGACTTGACTATCTTCACCCTTGCTCCGACTTGGACCTACGATTGCTGGTGCCTAATATTGCTGCAGCGCATCAGGTCGTGACAGCACTGTTTACGGCTTCGTTCACTAGCCCGCGGCTCGATGGCGAGTTGATGTTTCCCAACGGCAACGCGGTTGCGTGGCGAGAATGGCACGCCTGGCAATCTGGCCGTACGGATCGCATCCTCGTCAAGCGCCTTCGCGGTGCGACGTTGGAAAGTGGTCAGTTATGGTTGTTGGAGCCAATTCTGTGCTGACGAATCTTCAACATGTCGACTGTGCAGTAAGCACTGCTCCGCATTGGAATACTCAATGTATCGGGCGAGCCGCTATTGCCGCGATGTATGACGAGCTAGCATTGGCGCCTAAGCCTGGTTTGGTATCGTTCGTTGATTCGGGTAGCCATTTCGACATGGATGCAACGACGTTCATGCGCAGCCTATTTGCGCTCCGCCACTACTTTTTGCGTATCGCGTCGCTAGGCGCGGCGCATGCACCGTTTGAAGAATTAGAAGCCCTAGGAATTAGGGCCGAAGCCCAGATGCTAAAAGCAACGGTGGGTATCAACACTCATCGTGGCACCATATTTACAATGGGCCTACTCTGCGCGGCTGCGGGTAAGTTGCCGGAAAGACCGTGCGCGTACACCCTGCGCGAAACATTAGTTGACGGTTGGGGGGAAGCCTTGAGGGAACGCTGCCGACAGGGCACTGGATCGAATGGCCAACGCGTGATTTTAGCGCTCGGTCTCCGAGGCGCAGGCGAGGAAGCCGCGGACGGATTCCCGGTGTTGTTTGAGCGGGCTGTGCCGGCATTGTCCAAAGCGCGATACAGCGGACTAGATGGTCAGCATGCAAGCCTACAGGCCTTCTTCGAGATCATGTCCATACTCGACGATACTAATCTGGCGCATCGAGGTGGTCTTGCGGGTCTGCGGTACGCCCAGTCCGAAGCCCGCCGTTTTCTTGATGAAGGCGGCGCTTACCGATCCGACGCAATTGTTCATGCGCAACGAATCCACCAGGCCTTTGTAGCGCGCCGGCTGTCGCCTGGTGGTGCGGCGGACGTGTTAGCCGCAGCAGGGTTTGTTGAACGAATCTGCCACAGCGCATGAGCTTGGCCCTACTGTTTCCCGGACAGGGAACGCAATATGCTGGGATGCTACCTTGGCTGGAGTCTGAGCCGCGTGCAGCGCCCGTGCTCGCAGCCATGGCTACTGACTTGGGCGAGGACTGGCGTGATCGCCTTAAGGATGAGGCTTGGTCCAGTGCTAACCGTGTCGCGCAGTCACTAATAACGGGAGTAGCTCTGGCAGCTTGGCAGTCCTTGGCACCCTACCTGCCGCAGCCAGCCGTTGTCGCAGGCTATAGCGTCGGTGAACTCGCGGCGTTCAGCGTAGCCGGCTTATTCGACGCAACCATTGCTCTGCAGCTAGCTCGTCATCGTGCAGCACTGATGGATGCTTGCGCCGAGGGCATGCAGGGAGGTTTGCTTTTAGTGAGTGGCGCTAGTGTTGGCGAGATCGAATCGCAATGCGTGCGTTTTAATTTGTACATCGCAATTCATATTAGTGTTGACCGTTGCATCGTGGGAGGCGCTGTGACTGCATTGGAGGCTATTGCGCCTTGGCTGCTCGCTTGCGGGGCCGAACTCACGCCGCTGCGTGTTCACGTGGCCTCGCACACGCCAATCATGGCTGCCGCTGCCGCCGGTCTTGCAAACCTGATTGACTCAGCGAAATGGCAGCGCAGCCAGAGTGTGATCGTCTGCAATGTTGATGGTATCGGGCGACGTGAGCCGGCGTCGCTAAAGCAAGCCTTTGCACGGCAGGTTGATCATACGGTGGAGTGGGACCGTTGCATGACAACTATGGCGGAACGGCAACCTCGTTGTGTGCTGGAAATGGGGCCGGGGACAACGCTTGCGAGGATGTGGGCGGCGAATTTTTCAGATATACCAGTGCGCTCCGTCGATGAATTTAACAGCGTACAAGCTATTCTTGATTGGGCACATCGGACACTTTGATCAAAACGAAATTCCGGAACGCATTTCAATACTTTCGCACCATTAATGCAAACGCCAATTTGATGCTGGAGTAAATGGCAGGGGCTCGCCAAAACGGACACCATGGATTACTATTTTCATAACCATGGAGAAAAACAATGCAGGCAATTCAGAAACGCGAAGTGACCGCCGAATTAAGAGCGAAGGCGGTCAAGCTGATCATCAAACAAGGTCCTCGTTAGAGCGAGGTCGCCCGTGCACGCCACGAGCGAGGCCGTCAAACCTATGGTCCAAAACGGATGCGAATCGAGTCAGACGAAGTCGGTTTGACGTTAAGTCTGGCCGCCGTCGAACAGATACGCAACCGCCTTGGACCGCGATGCAGGCAGATACGCAAATGCAAGGCAACGACTGACAGCAAGGACAGCTTGCTGGTGGCCCCAATTTGCTCAATCGCTAACGTCATAGCCCCGAATCAAGCGTGCGTCGCCTACACCCAACCTTAGTGCGTTGCAGAGGCAGTTCAAAGCCCACGGCTTGAATACGATTTTCGAGGCCGACGAAAACGCGGTGGGCCCGGCCAGCGTTATGATCGCTGATCCCGATGGGAACACCATTCTGGTCGATCAACATGTCCAGCATTTGCGGGTATCTCCAACTTTTTTCTTTGAGAGAGATGTTAATACTTGGGTTTGTCATCTTTTGAATCGTAAAGTGCTGGGCTGCCCTTGTGCGCATCTGCATACGCATGAGACGTCGCCTGTAAAAAGCAGCTCAACGCACTCGCAACCGTGCAGATTGCCCACAAGATGAAAAATCCCAGCGTATAGACTGCGGTGCTGCTCGCGTGCAATAGTTGATCCAGAATGACTAGCTCGGTCGGGTCGACGAGCGTGAAAATTATCCCGACGCCCAGACCAGCCGCGATGAACGAGGGCCACAGCACCCACATCAGGTATCTCGTCATGATTTGTCTTCGCCTTCGTGTCCGTCGTTGCAAGCATTACTTTGCTATGGCTTTGTCGCCGAGCGCGACACTCTTCTCGCCCGCATTCCAGTCGCCGGTCAGGCGCCAGGTGCCCGTCCCGTCTTCCAGCGTCATGCTCCAGCGTGAAGCGTCTATCGGCGGCATCGCGGCGCCATAACTGCCGTCTGCTGCGCGCGCCAATAAGACCTGACGATCAAATCCTGCACGGGTCGGATGATGCAGGGTAAGCCTGAGCATTTTTGATGTGGGTGCAGCCTCGGCAAACTTGAGTGAAAGCTGACCGGTCGCGGTCATCGCGAGCTGCCCACGATAGCCCAGTGCTTTCGCGGTAGCATCGCGCTTGAGCGTCATATTGATCTCCTTACCCTCTTTGTAATAATCATCGGCGACCAGGCCGTCAGAGCTCTGGATAGCGAATCCTAGAGTGATGAATCCGGCGACCACGACGACAGCAGGACCCGCCATCAGCAGCCATGGCCAAGGTTCGCGATACCAGGGGTTGGTTGCGGCAGGAGCGGAGATGTTCATGATATTTCCTTATGTCTGGAGTGATGATGGTTTCGCATGCCGATGCTGCGGAATGCGTTTGCTGCAAGTGTCGGGAACCAGCCCAAAATTTACCGGCGCCGGTTTCTCAACGTTTAAAAAAAACCGACTTCTCATGTAGTAAAAAATCGTCAGGCTTGCTGGTGCCGGCCGCGTCAATTGGCACGATGTGGAATTCAATCCGGTTCGATCCTTTCTGGACATTTTCGGCCGGTGCCCGCAAATTTAGCGTGAACATCTGCGTTGCCGTGGCACCGATGTCGACCGGAAGTGCGACACCGCTTACCGCCAGCCCGCCGATGCCGGTTGCCGTTATCATCAAGCGGCGTGGGCGCTCCTCGGTATTCATGATCTGCAGGCGGTAGACGTTTTCGATCAGGCCATCCGCCACTTCACGCGAGAGTGCATTGCGATCACGAATGACATCGACCTTGATCGGGACGCGAAGATAAAGACTGATGCCCGCGGCAAGGATGATCGCCCCCAGTACGGCGCTGTAAATGAGCACGCGCGGGCGCAGTACGCGACGAATCATTTGCCGCCAGCCCAGATGCTGGCTGACGCCATTGAGCGAGGCGTAACGAATCAGGCCAGGCGCATAACCCATCTTGTCCATCACTTGATTGCAGCCGTCGATGCATGCCGTGCAGCCGATGCACTCGTATTGCTGGCCCTGTCGGATATCGATGCCAGTGGGGCAGACCTGCACACAGATTTTGCAATCCACACAGTCACCGAGACCGGCAAGTTGCGGGTTGGTTTTCTTTGAGCGCGTGCCGCGTGGCTCACCGCGTTGCTCGTCGTAGGCAACGACGAGCGTATCGCGATCAAACATAACTCCCTGGAATCGTGCGTAGGGGCACATGTACTTGCATACCTGTTCGCGCATCCAGCCGGCATTGCCGTAAGTGGCGAGGCCATAGAAAAACAGCCAGAAGGTTTCCCACGGCCCTAGCGTCCACGAGAATACTTCTCGTCCAAGATCACCAATTGGCGTGAAGTAGCCGACGAAAGTAAAACCAGTCCACAAAGAGATCGCGATCCACACCACATGCTTGGCGGCTTTCAGCGCGAATGGCTCCAGCTCCAACCCTACCTCGTCCACCCGGCCTTGTCGAGCCGCATCTGTGCCACACGATCGCCCTCGACGACGCGCTCGACCCACAGAAATATTTCGGTGTAAACCGTCTGCGGACAAGCATAGCCGCACCAAAGCCGCCCCGCCACAGTGGTGAACAAGAACAGCGAGTACGCCGAAATCATTAGCAAGATCGTGAGGTAGATGAAATCCTGTGGCCAGAAAACAATGCCAAAAATATAGAACTTGCGCGCCGCCAGATCGAATAGCACCGCCTGACGACCATTCCATGTAAGCCACGGCGAGGCGTAAAAAACCAGTTGCGTGGCGATCACTAGCGCCCAGCGCCATTTTGAAAACCATCCACTGAGGGCGCGCGGATAAATTTTTTGGCGTACTTCATACAGCGTCTGTTCCTGATCGGAATCAGGAACAGCGATGATCGGAACGACCTTGCTGCAAGGGGTGATCAACGGTTTACTTTGCCGGAGGTGCTGCGACAGTCGGTGCAGCGCCAGGCGTCGCAGCAGGTGCAGGCATGCCACCGCCCAAACTGTAGACGTACGCTGCAAGCAAATGCACCTTCGCTTCACCGAGACGGTCTTTTTGTGCGGGCATCATGTTGTTGCGTCCACCACGAATGCCTTCAGAAATGGTTTCCTCCGAGCTTCCATATAACCAAACTGCGTCCGTAAGATTGGGGGCACCCATAACGTGATTGCCTTTGGCTTCTGCACCGTGGCAGGCCGCGCAGACGGCGAACTTTGCCTTGCCGGCCTCGGCCAATTTGGCGTCGTGCTGCAGGTTCGATAGCGAGCGCACGTAGTTGGCCAGTTCCTTGATGCCGGGCTCGCCCCCGACTGCTGCGCCTAGCGCGGGCATGACGCCGTTGCGACCGTTCAGGATAGTGGTCTCGATGGAGACTGCGTCACCGCCATAGAGCCAGTCTTTGTCGCGCAAATTCGGGAAGCCCTTGGCACCGCCCCCATCGGAGCCATGACATTGGGTACAGTAATTGAGAAAGAGGCTTTGGCCCATCGCGTTGGCCTGTGGGTCTTTGGAGAGAGCGGCGACATCGACTTTAAGGAATTTGTCGAACAGCGGTCCGTAGTCGGCATCGGCCCGCCTGATCTCGGCTTCGTATTCGTTGGCCGAGGTCCAGCTGAGCTTGCCACCAAAATTTCCGAGGCCCGGATAGAACACAAGATAGCCCAGCCCGAAAACAATGGTGATGTAAAAGAGCCACATCCACCAGCGCGGCAGGGGATTGTTGTACTCGGTTAAGTCGCCGTCCCAGATGTGACCGTGCAATTCCGCCTTTTCGCCTTTGACAGGGCGTTTTATGTTTTGTGAGAGTAATAGCGCGGCGCAGGCCAGAATGCTGAGTAGCGAAATGCCGGCGACGTACCAGTGCCAGAAGCTTGAAATGAAATCGCTCATGAGCGTTCCTCACTACGGTTCTCATTTGCAGCAATCACTGCCTCGTCCGGCAGATCCGAGTCGAGGAACGGTAGGTTCGCCGCCTCAATGAACCGCGCCCGCTGGCGGCTGCTATAAGCCCAGTAAACGATGCCGAGAAAGACGACGAACGAGAGGGCGGTAATGATGATGCGAAGGTCGTTAATGTCCATGGTCATTTCACATTCTTAAGTGAGGTACCCAGTACTTGCAGATAAGCAATCAAGGCGTCTTCTTCGGTCTTGTCTTTGACGTCATCGGCGGATTTATTGATTTCTTCTTTCGTGTAGGGCACGCCGACGCGTGAAAGTGCGGTCATGTGCGGGGCCGATTCATTCGGGTCCAGCATCGCTTTTGCCAGCCACGGATACGCGGGCATGTTCGATTCGGGTACGAGATCGCGCGGTTGGCGCAGGTGCAGGCGATGCCAATCGTCGTTGTAACGGCCGCCGACGCGATGCAGGTCCGGCCCGGTGCGCTTGCTGCCCCATTGAAACGGATGGTCATATACGAACTCGCCTGCCACCGAATAATGCCCATATCGTTCAGTCTCGGCGCGGAACGGTCGGATCATTTGCGAGTGACAGTTATAGCAGCCCTCACGCTGGTAGATGTCGCGGCCAGCCAGTTGCAGCGCAGTGTATGGCTTCAATCCAGCTACTGGTTCGGTCAGTGATTTCTGGAAGAACAGCGGCACGATTTCCACCAAGCCACCGACGCTGACCACTAGCACCACCAGCACTGCCATCCAGCCGATATTTTTTTCGATTGTTTCGTGACTGAATTTCATTTCAGGCTCCTTGCGCGATGGCAAGCGACGGCTCGGCATGCGGCGCGTGATCGAGGGCAGCGATGGGCGCGTCATAGGGCTTGCCTGACGCGATTGTCTTCCACGTGTTGTAAGCCATGATCAACATACCGCTGAAGAACATGACGCCGCCGATTAAACGTATGGTCCAGTAGGGATAGGTGGCTTTCACGCCTTCGACAAAGCTGTATGTCAGCGTGCCATCGCTGTTGACGGCGCGCCACATCAGGCCCTGCATCACGCCCGCAATCCACATCGAGGAGATGTAGAGCACGATGCCGAGCGTGGCAATCCAGAAGTGCGCACTGATTAGCCGTACGCTGTACATTTCGGCGCGGCCCCACAGGCGCGGGATCAGGTAATAGAGCGCACCGATACTGATGAACGCGACCCAGCCCAGCGCGCCGGAGTGAACGTGACCGATGGTCCAGTCGGTGTAGTGCGAGAGCGCGTTCACGGTCTTGATCGACATCATCGGGCCTTCGAAGGTGGCCATGCCGTAGAACGAAAGTGAGACGATGAGAAATTTCAGAATTGGATCGTCGCGTAGTTTGTGCCATGCGCCGGACAACGTCATGATGCCGTTGATCATGCCGCCCCATGAAGGTGCCAGCAGGATGAGTGAAAACACCATGCCGAGCGATTGCGCCCAGTCTGGCAGGGCGGTGTAATGAAGATGATGCGGACCCGCCCACATGTAGGTGAAGATCAGCGCCCAGAAATGCACCACCGACAGCCGGTAAGAATAGATCGGCCGGCCGGCCTGTTTGGGAACAAAGTAGTACATGATGCCGAGGAAACCGGCGGTGAGAAAAAATCCTACCGCATTGTGTCCGTACCACCACTCCACCATGGCGTCTTGCACGCCGGCGTAAACCGAATAGGATTTCCAGAAACTTGCCGGCATTTCAGCGCTGTTCACAATGTGCAATAGCGCAACCGTAAGAATGAAGGCACCGAAGAACCAGTTGGCCACGTAAATATGCGGCACTTTTCGCTTCACGAGAGTGCCGAAGAACACCACCGCATAAGAGATCCAGACGACAGCGATCAAGATATCTATCGGCCACTCCAACTCCGCATATTCCTTGCTGGTGTTGATCCCCAGCGGTAGCGTGATGGCGGCCAACACAATCACCAGCATCCAGCCCCAAAACGTGAATGCGGCCAGCCGGTCGGAGAACAATCGTACCTGGCAGGTTCGTTGCACCACATAGTACGAGGTGCAAAACAACGCTGAGCCGCCAAAGGCAAAGATCACCGCGTTGGTGTGCAACGGGCGCAGTCGGCCATAGGAAAGCCACGGAATGCCCAGGGTAAGGTCCGGCCAGATCAGCTGTGCGGCAATGATGACGCCGACCAGCATGCCGACAATGCCCCAGACGACGGTCATGACAGCAAACTGCCTGACTACTTTGTAGTTATATGTTGCTGCGTCTGCCTGCATTTTTATGTTCCTTGAAAAAGTTTTCTCGCGATACCAACATGTTTGCACTGCGACAAAAATGCGTTTTGATCTGGATCAAATCGGGGTCGTTAAGTTGGGTTTGATGCTGACTTACTCGTCAATGGGAAGTGCAGACCGCCATTTGGCGGGCATCGCAGGCCAAAAATGCGTGAAACGCTACATCAATGCTAGGGTTTGCTTTTTTCTTGCTCTTCCACCGCGCGATCATCGTCCATTAGAATGCGTTGGCCGGGGCTTTCCAGGTCGTCAAATTGGCCGTCTTCGGCGGACCACCAGAACGCGATGCCAATGCCGAGTGCAATAACCACGCTCAAGGGAATGAGGAGAATCAGGATTTCCACGGGTGTCGCTACTTGCGCGTGAGGCGCAGTGAGTTTGCGACCACGACGAGCGAGCTGGTCGCCATGCCGATGGCGGCCCACGCCGGCGAAATCTTTCCCAGCATCGCCAGCGGAACGGCCAGCGCGTTATAGGCAATGGCCCAGCAAAAATTCTGGGCAATGATGCGGCTCATCTTTCGCGCGACCCGGCGCGCGCTTACCAGCGGCTGCAAATGCGGAGACATCAACACCGCATCAGCGGTGAGACGCGTCAGGTCGGCACCACGACCCATCGCAATCGACACTGTGGCTGCGCCCATCAACGGCGCATCGTTGACGCCATCGCCGACCGCTATCAGGGTCGCGCCCCGCTGTTTGAGCTCTTCCGCGTATTCAAGTTTTTGCAGCGGCGTAACCTGCGTTCGAACGTGCGCGTTTGGAATCTTCACCGCCACTGCGGTCTGCGCCACGCGGTCCTGTCGGTCGCCTGAGAGCAAATGCGCTCGCAGTCCCTCCGCTGAAAGTGTCGCGATGGTGGCCGCAGCGTCAGCCTTGGGCGGGTCCAAGAGTTCGAACGTCGCCAATAACGCGCCGTCGCAGGCGAGAAACAACGAGGCCGCTGTCGGCACACGTGACGTATCGACCATGTTGGCAACAAACGGCAGTGTGCCAAGGCGATAGCGCACGCCGGCTATGCAACCTTCGACGCCAGCGCCAGCGACCACGCGGGAATGAGCCACGGTCGGCGGCGCACCGTGTTCATTCACCGCCTGGTGCAGATGGGCAGCTTTTGTTATGGCGAGCGCAATCGGATGGGATGCGCCATTCTCCAGCGCCACCGCAATCGAGAACACGTTGGTGACCGCTGAAGCGCTGTCAGGTTGAAGCACGTTGATCGAGATTTGGCCGGTGGTAATCGTCCCGGTCTTGTCGAAAACAACGTCGCTTGCCGAAGCGATGCGTTCCAGCGTATCGGCACGCGTGATCAACAAGCCCTCGCGGGCCAGCCGCGTGGTTGCCAGCGCTTGTGCCGCCGGTGCCGCGAGCGCCAGTGCGCACGGGCAGGTGACGGCGAGCACGGCGACGCCCACCGGGAAGCTCATGGCGGGATCGATCATCAGCCAGATAAGTGCGGCGGTCAGCGAGGCCAACAGCGTCAACGGCGCAATCCATACTGCAACCCGATCCGCCAGTTGCACCAGTCGCGGTCGCGCCGCCAGCGCGTGCTCAGTCATTTGCCGCAAGGTGGCCGCTACGGTTTGCGCACCACAACGGGTAACGCGCATCAGTACCGGCGATTCGAGGTTGAGCGATCCACCTACTAATACGTCATGCAGGCTGCGTGGAACGGGCAGCGACTCTCCCGTCATCAGCGACTCATCGAACGCGCTATGCCCGTCGACGATTATGCCGTCGGCTGCGGCCATTTCGCCGGTGGCAATGCGAATCACGTCACCGACCGCAAGATCCGCGGCAGCGACAGCTGCACCGCTACGCTTATCGGGAAACCCGGCAATCCGCCACGCAAGCGCGGGTGCTGCGTTGGTGAGGCGCTCGATCAGTGTCAGCGAGGATTCGCGTGCTGAGGCCTCAAGGTAGCGCGCTGACAGCAGCAGGAAAACGAACATGGAAATGGAATCAAAGTAAGTCTCGCCCCGGCCGTTAAGCAGCGCCGCGCAGCTGGCACCAAAACCGGCGGCAATGGCCAAGGCGATCGGCAGATCCATACTTACATTGAACGAGGCAAGGTTGCGCAGATCGCGCAGCGCACCCTGAAAAAAACTGCGGGCCGAGTAGAGAATTGTTGGCAGGGTCAGCACCATCGCCGCCCATCCCATCAGTTTCCGCGCTTCGGGGCTGACGTCGTCTGCTGCCGACAGATAAAGCGGTACCGTGAACATCATCACTTGCATCATCGACAGCAATGCCACACCCAGCTCAATCAGCCCGCGTCGGCGTTGCTTGCGGCGCGCCGCCAATGCGGCGGCGGCGGTGGCGGGTTGCCCACTGAGGCCGACGCGCTGAAGCGCTGTCAGCAAGGCAGGCAGGTCGGCGCGCGCTGCGTCCCAAGTGACGGACGCACGGTGCGTCACTTGATTCACTGTTGCGCTGATGATGCCTACCACGCGTTGCAATGCAGATTCGGCCAGCCAGACGCAGGCGCTGCACGTGATGCCCTCGATGTAGAGCTCCGCTGTCCGCAAATTGCCATCGCGGGTGACGTAATTCGATTGCACACGTTCAAGCCCGAACAGGGCCTCGCTGGCGAGCGAAACAGGGGTCGCTGCGGTACCCGATATTGCTGTTCGTTCGCGATAGAACGCGGCCATGCCCGCGTCAATAATCGTATTGGCGACCGCTTCACAGCCGACACAGCACATTGGGCGCATGCGGCCGTCAAACATCGTTTGATAGCGGGTCTGCTCGGGAACCGGCAGTCCGCAGTGGAAGCACGGCACGGCGGTGCTAGCGGTTGAATGCAGACTTGCTTCATATTGGCTCGCGACGGTATTCATTGCGCCGTACTCGAGTTCGATTGCAACAAGCTGCTGCAAAACGCACCAAACACCTGAAGTTGTTCCAGCGAGCCAACGCGCGCGAGGCCAAATACACCCAGCGTGACGATGACAAGACCGGCAGCGATGCGAACACGTGGCAGCCGCGTCCAGCGCTGCAGCGCGCCTGCCGCCCATCCGGATAGCAGCATCGCCGGCAGCGTTCCCGCGCCGAACGCCAGCATCGTCGCCATGCCGCTAGCGGCACCGCCCGAACTCATGGCGGTCAACAGCATTGCGTAAACCATGCCGCAGGGAATCCAGCCCCACAACATGCCAAACAGTGCGGCGTGGCCGGGTGAGCGCAGCGGTAGTAGACCGCGTGTCAGTGGCGAGATGCGGCGCCACAGGTGGCTGCCCGCTCGTTCAAGCGGCGCCAGCAATTGTGGAAATCCCATCAGGTACAACCCGGTAAACACCACCATCAGATTCGCCAGCACAAACAGCGCCATGCGCGCCGACAGGGTGTTGCTGATGACCCAGACCTGCCCGACACCCGCCAGCACGCCACCGATGGTTCCGGCGAGACCGCCTGCGATCACATAACTGCTGATCCGGCCTATATTGAAGGCGAGCACGTTGGTATTGGCTGCAGACCAGCTTGCGCGTGCATTTCCGACGCGGCTAACGCTTACGTTGACGATGGCAATCTGCGGTGATCGCGGCAATGGCCTGCGTTTGTCTCCGGGCGAGGCCAGTGCCACCGTGGCAGAAATGCCACCGCACATACCGAGGCAGTGCACGCTGCCGAGAAAGCCGGTCGCCAGTGCCGTCAATGGCAGTGTGAGTACGGTTATATCGAGATCCACCGCTGCTTGCCTTCAGATGGCTTTTGAAAAGCGCTCGCGCTGCTCACCGCGAGACAGATAGCGGTCGAACACCATGGCAATGTTGCGCACCAGCAGGCGACCGCGAGGCGTGACGTTGATGGTATCTGCAGCGATGTTGACCAAGCCCTCTTCGGCCATGGTCTGCAAGCGTTCTAGCTCGTCGGCAAAGTATTCGCTGAAGCGGATCAAGTGGGCAATTTCAATCGCTTCGGTCGACACTTCGAAATGGCACATGATTGAGTTGATGACCGCACGGCGTAGCAAGTCGTCGGCGGTCAGCTCGATACCGCGCATCACCGGCAATTCGTCACGATCAAGATGATCATAGTACTCATCCAGTGTCTTTACATTTTGACTGTAGGTTGCGCCGACCTTGCTGATGGCGGAGATGCCAAACGCAATCAGGTCGCTGTCGGCCTGGGTTGAATAGCCTTGAAAATTACGATGCAGCCCCGCGTGCCTGGCGGCGATGGCCAGCTCGTCATGGGGCAGTGCGAAGTGATCCATGCCGATAAACACGTAGCCTGCCTGGGTCAGCTTGTGGATTGCGTGCGTCATTATTTGCAGTTTTGCTTCGGCCGTGGGCAGGTCTGCAATGTTGATGCGCCGCTGCGGCTTGAACATATTCGGCAGATGAGCGTAGCTGTAGAGTGCTATCCGGTCGGGCTTCAGTGCCAGTACGCGCTCGAGCGTGTGATCAAAACCGAATATGGTCTGTTTGGGCAATCCGTAAATTAGATCGATATTGATCGAGGTGACACCAAATCTGCGTGCCACCGCGATTGCCCGCGCAGTCTCGTCCTCGCTCTGGATGCGGTTGACGGCCCGCTGCACTTCTGCATTGAAGTCCTGCACACCCAGACTCATGCGGTTGAAGCCCAACTGGCCAAGAGCTGCGATTTTTTCGTCATCTACCGTGCGTGGATCGATTTCGATGGCGTATTCGCCGGGAAGCAATTCAAAATGTTCCCCCAACTGCCGCATCATGGTGCGTAGCTCTTCCGAGGATAGAAACGTCGGCGTTCCGCCACCCAGATGTACCTGCCCAGCGCGGCGATTGCCGCCTAGTATGCCGGCGACAAGACTGAACTCTCGATCCAGATAGCGTAAATACTTGGCGCTGCGACCGTGATCCTTGGTGACCACCTTGTTGCAACCGCAGTAGTAGCAGATGGTGTTGCAGAACGGCAGGTGAACGTACAATGACAGCGGTTGTTTGCTCGTCGCCGGGCCCCAGCGGACACTACGCTGACGCAATGTTGTTTGGTGCGCTCGCGCATCAAAGGCTTCGATGAAGCGGTCTGCGGTGGGGTAAGAGGTGTATCGCGGACCAGGCTTGTCGTATTTGCGGACAAGTTCGGTATCTATCAGTACTGATTCGGCAGGAGAGAGTGGGGAATACATACGCCCATGGTGCCGTGTCGGTAAACTTGTGTTTTGATATGGATCAAAGGTAGCTGCACTTTAGCTGCAATTCGGGAAAATGGGCGAACAGCAATGGCGACGAGCGAGCTTGCAAGACAACAAAATACCCATTTGGTGTTAACGGAACTAAAGGCTGCCTGTGCGGACTGTAATCTGCGAGAGCTGTGCCTGCCTGCTGGTCTGACGAACGAAGAGCTGGACCAGATTGAATCGATGGTCAATGTCCGTCGAAAAATCAGACGCGGCGACACCTTGTATCGCAGCGGTGACCCATTCGATGCCGTGTATGCGATACGCAGCGGTTTTTTCAAATCGCGAGTGACCTATGAAGACGGCCGCGATCAGGTTACCGGGTTTTCAATGGTGGGCGAAATTCTCGGCATGGACGGGATCGGTCAGGGCACTCACCACTGCGATGCCGTTGCGCTCGAAGACAGCGAGGTGTGCAGCATTCCATACGTGCGACTGGAAGAGATGTCGCGTGAAATCAATGGGCTGCAACGGCACTTTCACCGGCTAATGAGTCGTGAAATCGTGCGTGAATCGGGTGTCATGATGCTTCTCGGTGTCATGCGCGCCGAAGAGCGTATCGCCGCATTTTTACTAAACCTCTCGCAGCGGCTGAACGCGCGGGGCTATTCCCCGCTCGAATTTCATTTGCGTATGACGCGCGAGGAAATCGGCAGTTACCTTGGGCTTCAACTGGAAACGGTCAGCCGCGCGTTTTCCAAACTCCACAAGGATGGCTTGATCGAGGTTGAGCAGAAATTTGTGCGCATCTGCAATATCGAGGGTCTCAAAAAAATTTACGCCCATCACGTGAATTGAATGCGGGCCGAGGTTTGGGCATTTTGGTGGTCTCTGTACCGAGCAACGGTTCCGAAAGTTCGCTGCGCCCATGTGAGGCCATATTAGTGACATCGCATTTCTTGCGCATGGCGCAATCGATGAAGCCGACGTATGGCTGAACGGAAGCGAGTTCGATAGATTTCCTGTCAAAGTCAAGCAAGAATAGGAATTGCTGCGCGAACTAGTCGCTAAGGATCGATCAAGTTATGGGTAGATTAAGGTGTAGATTAAGGCGCGGACAGGTTGGTTATTGTCGGCAGATCAACATGTCCAGCATTGGCGGGTTTCTCCAGCCATTTTTGCTTCGAGAGAGCCGTTAATGCCAGGGTTTTTAATCCCATGAACCGTGACACGTTGTGCCGCCTATGCGGGCAACGGTTTGCTGAGAGCCTTCGCCACGTTCCAAGACATGCATGGTTATTGATCCGTCGTTAGCCGCGCTTTTAGCGCACGCGGTGCTGCTTTTGCATGTGGCGGTGGCGACGTTTGTGGTGGGCGGTTTGATTGTCGTGGTTGTCGGCAATGTGGGGCCCTGGCGGAACCGGCGGAATTTGCGGTGGCTGCGGTGGGTCAACGCGCTCTGGTTTCGGCTAGCGCACTTGCTGGCGATTGCGGTGATCGTGGCCGAGGCTTGGCTCGGTGTTGTGTGTCCGCTGACCACGCTCGAAATGTGGCTGCGTGATCAATCGGGAGGCGACAACTACCGTGGAGGATTTGTTGAGCACTGGTTGCAGCAGTTGCTTTACTTCCATGCACCGCCGTGGGTGTTTGGTCTTGGCTACACTGTATTTGCTGTGCTGGTGCTGGCGAGTTGGTGGGTTTTTCCGCCGCGATCAAAACCACGTTGAATTGAATAAGCTTTCACCCTATTGCGCCGGCAATATAGGGCTAACACGCCGGCGGAATAGGGTGTTGTTAGTTAATAGTTAAACACCAGCCCGCTGCATCGGCGCTTTGAGCGCTTCGCTAAGCGTATTGAGACTCTCTGATAAATGTGCCTCGGCTTCTTTGCTCATCGGTTTTGCCAATGCGCCACGAATCTGATTGCTCAGTGCAATGGCGTTTTTGCGCTGTAGGCTGCGGGCATCTGCAGGTGTGTTGCCTGAGGCCTTTAGCAGGGCACCAGAGACGCGTTTGAGATGATCGCGCTGCAGATTGCGGCGCATGGACGAAATGTCGCCGCCGGTGCGCAGTTCAGACCAGATGGTCGCTTGTAGCGTATCGTAAAGATCAGACAGCTTGAGCAGCGTTTCGGGTTTGGCAACTTTATCCTGAGAGTCGAGCAAACGCTGCGCAACTGCATCGGCCATCAGGATATCCAGCACGCCTTTTTGCAGATTAAGCACGCCATTGGCGATGGAGATATCCGGGGTGCCGCCACGACGCTCAAACTGATCAACGGCCAGACGCGATACGAATTCCGGCTTCAGCTTGAAGCTGTCTGATTTGAAAATGCCATCCGTAACCAGTTTCAGTGCTTCGCGCTGTTTGGCTGCGGGGGTTGGCTCATAAATCGGCCGCCCGGTGCCTGCGTGATCGCGCAGATTTCTCACCCCACCGACGTACTTGGCTACCAGTGGTGCCACCTGGGTCAGGGAGCGGAAACCTGCGGTGAACGAGCGCGTCAGGCGCTCATAGCTTTCGCCCTCTTTGAGTTGCAAACTCTGAATGCGATCCCACAATTCACGCGTGAGCTGCATGCGTTTTTTGTAATATTCAAGTGGATCGGAACCCATATCGAATCGGCTCACTTCAGGATCCATCCCGGGCGCTGCGCCACCGGCATCTTCGTCGGTCGCGTAAGCGAGCAGCGGATTGGTGGTGGTGGTCGCGGCAATTTTGGCCAAGTCCGCTTTTTCGGTTTGTGGATCTAACGAGCGGTAGGCGTATTCCACGGCTAAATAATCGTAAGGGCCGAGCGTGGACATCACGTATTCACCCTGTTTTTCGCCATTGAGCGCTAGGTTGAACGGGTTGTAATCCATCACCGACCCCGCCAGGCCGTTGACTTTGGTAAAAGCAGGATCCTGAATTTGCTTGACCGAATAAATGGTTGACGAACGGAAATTGTGACGGAAGCCAAGCGTGTGTCCGACCTCGTGCATGATGACGTCGAGCACATACGCCTGCGCGACCGCCTCGGCGGCGGGACTGTCCATTTCCATGCCGCGCGCTTCGAGCAAATCCATCGTGAAATCCATATCGGCAGATTTTTCGGATGCATAATTACAGCTCATGAACAAACTTTGTGCTTTGAGTGTGGCGGACGAGGCGCCAGCTAGATTGGGGTCAAATACGGAAAGCTTACCCAAATCCTCGGCAACCTGACGGCGTGCGCCGCGTGCGAATACATCCGACATGCCGATGTCAGCATCCAGAATTTCGCCGGTGCGCGGGTCTTTATGGGATGGTCCAATCGCGAAACCAACGTCGGCACCGACAAACCAGCGAACCGAGGCGTGACGCGCGTCCATCGTGTCGAAATCATCCTTGTCGGTCTGCTGCTTCACGACAATCGCGTTTTTATAGCCAATTTTTTCAAATGCTTTATTCCATTCCAAAATACCATCGGCAACCGATTTGCGATATTTAACCGGCACGTTTTTATCCAGCCAATAGGTGATGGGCTCTGTCGGCTCGGAAAGTGCGGCGGCCGGGTCTTTTTTCTCAAGGCGCCAACGGTTCACCATGTGCACCTTGGTCTTAGCTAACGTGTCTTCGGTGAAATCTGTGTGTGACGAGACAAAATGCCCAATACGGTCATCGGCCATGCGTGGCGTCATAAGCTGGTCCGGGAGCTTGGCAAAGCTGTAATAAAAGCTGACAAACATGCTCCGCGGATCAGGTGTGGAGTTAGGCGGCGTGGGCATGGGAACGGGCGACGGAAGCAGCGGCGGCGCGGATAATTTGGGCACATTGAAATGCGCCTGCACCTGAAGGCCGGTGAGCAAATCGTTGTTGTTCACTTTCGAAAAGCTGGTGTTGCGAGTGTCGAGCGCAAACGGCATGCGATAGGCAAATTCGAGTCGCGTCAGGTAGCCGGGAATGTCGGTGAACAACAGGCTGTTGGCTTCAATCAGCACCGTCTTGCTATCGGTGTTCGGTGCAGATGCGGTGACGGCGCTGGCCAATAAGCTATCCGAAAAGCCTTCAGACACAAACTGCGCCTGGGGCGTGCCGGGGGCGGCATAAAATTCGGCATTTTTAGCGATCAGTTGAACCAGGTTGCCGATTTTCTTGAACACCACCAGCTCGGCACCGCCCATTTGGCTGCCGTAAAGGCCACGCTCGCCAACGCTTTGTGGAATGTTGTAGGTGAAGAAAAACGGTTTATCAAACTGCTCCGGTCTAATCGCGATCCAGACTTTTTCATCTTTTTGATAGAGCGTAAACAAGCCCGGAATTTCTTTTGCGTCTTTGATTATTTCTTTGAATGGTCGTGGCGCGCCCGGCACGGTGGGCGGCAAAACAGCAGGCGTACCAATGCCCGTACCGGCAGCGCCCGGTACGGCGGCGGGCACAGGAGCAGGCACCTGGGCCAGCGTCGATGCAGAGAGCGCCAGCAATATGCTGGCGGTAATAATTTTGGTTGACGCAACGCTCGTAGATGAGCGTACAGATGGGTGAGCTGGGTAAGATGGGCAAGCAGGAGAGCGTGACATTCGGACAGGTCCTTCCTTATGGGAGAGAGTGAGCAAAAAAGTGAGCATTTAAACAAGCATGAACGCGAGCGTGGCTGGGGCGATGCTAGGCAGCAAGATACTTATCACTCATTAATCAAAGTTAAAGTTAAAGGTACCGTGCTACGAAAATATTCTAGACGGGATTTTGCGTTACAAATATATTTTGGGCTAGGCCTCAAGCAAACGGATTTCAGACGAAATGCTAAAAAGCAGGCTAAAACACAGAAATTCAACGACAGAATAAAACTGTATTCGTATCGAAGCGAATTTTCATCGATACAGGTCATACAAAATGAAAGTGAATTCGATGTCGAAAAAAAACGGAGGCCAAAGCCTCCGTTTTTTTAAATGAGCGAATGAATCGTCGGTACTAACGTCCCGACTATACCGAAAACGATGATCCGCAACCGCAGGTGCTGCTGGCGTTGGGATTTTTAATCACAAACTGTGCGCCTTCGAGGCCTTCACTGTAATCGATCTCCGCGCCGATTAGGTACTGGTAGCTCATCGGATCGATCAGCAGGCTCACCCCATTTTTTTGCATGATGGTGTCATCTTCGTTAGTGATCTCGTCAAACGTGAAGCCATATTGCAAACCAGAACAGCCGCCGCCGGTCACGAAAACGCGCAGTTTAAGGTCGTCATTACCTTCTTCAACGATGAGAGCTTTCACTTTGTCTGCTGCGCTATCGGTAAAGATGAGCGCCGGTGGAATCATCGACATATCGTTCATGGTGTTCTCCAAATTAATGCTTAATAGTTGCGGGTGGAGCCCTGAAAATCAAGGTAATGTTGCGTGGCTCGTTTTCAGTCAAGAGGCTTAAGAATGCTGCTTCTCGTTGGATCGTTTTGTTGGGCTGTCCCTGCGGCTAGTTGCCCGTGGCCTGCTTGAATTCGATTACTTTGTCCGTAAAACGCGGTTCGCCTTCATGAATCATACGCCCCATGATAACTGCGCCAACGTGAATTTCTATTGTTTTATAGCTCACATCGCCCGTGACACGCGCTTTGGGGAGAAGTTCGAGATACTCCTTGGCCCTGACCGTACCCGCGACTGTGCCATTGACCACGACATGATCAACATCGATTTCACCTTCGATTTTGGCCATTTCTGACAGCACCAGCGTACCCGGTTTATCGCCCGTCGATCGAATGTCGCCGATGACGTGGCCGTCAATTCTGAGGCCACCTGTGAATTCAATATCGCCGGTAATGGTGGACCCAACGCCGATCAAGCTATCAATCGGACTTGGTTTATTGGTTTTTCCCCAAGACATAAAAACTCCTTATAGGTTAATACTGCGCTGGCTTTTGACATCAAAGCCGGGTAGACCAAGTACGCGTATCTGGACGTTTTTTAATTGTGCGCCCTCTGGAATCTTAAACCTACCATCGATTTTTTGATAGTATCGGAAATCGAGTTCGCCACCCGCCCCTCGCAAATCTGCATCGGTGGGAAAGCTCAGTGCTATTTGTTGCGCGCCTTGCTGAATCCGCGCAATCACCTGAACTTTACCCTTGAACTCGAGTTTACGCTGTCCGCCTTGCGTTACCAACATACGATAGCGAAATTCGTTTGGCAGTGCGTCGGGCTCCACTTTCAAATTACTGATGGCAAGCCCCTCCGTCACTTTACCTGATGACATTATATTGCGTAGAAATCCCAAATCCTCCTTCAAATTCGAGTTTTCATCCTGCAACTGCGTCATATTCTTGGCTAATTCGGCCTGCGACGCTTTTTCTACTTTTAGCTGGCTTTGGTGCTCGTTCAGCTGGGTTTTCATCGCATCAAAGTTTTCCTGAAGCTTTAGCTTTTCGGCGGTTAGAACGACAATTTGCTGCTTCGCTTCGTCGCGATTAAAGCCCGTAATCTGATAGCTGTTGTCGATAAACCACCACGCAGCAGCGGCCGCCACGCCCATCATCAGACCAATACCGCCGAATTTGATGTACCACGGCACATGCTGACGTATCGCCACTTTTTGCGAGCGCATACCAATTTTGGCGCGAATTTTTCGACGCAAACCCCGAAACTTGAAAGTGCTCAGCATGAGATCAAATGTTGCGCGTTGGCAAAGAAAACCGCAGTTTCAGAGATCAGTGTGACCCTACTCAACGCGTTAGATTCAACTAAATCGGGAACTGGTGAAAAACGAGATGCCGAGTGAATTTTTGTGAGCGGCATTTTTCAAACCCCCAAGACAAAAATGACCATGCAGTAATAAGCCTGAATAGCGAAAAAGCCGCCTAAGGCGGCTTTTTCGCTCGATTGACGCCAAACCAGTACGGTATCCGGATTAACGTTTCGAGAACTGTTTGCGACGGCGAGCTTTGCGAAAACCCACCTTTTTACGTTCAACTTCACGTGCATCGCGTGTTACCAAGCCGGCTTTTGAAAGTTGTGGCTTCAACGTTGCGTCGTAGTCGATCAATGCACGGGTAATACCGTGGCGTACTGCGCCTGCCTGGCCTGACTCACCGCCACCCAAGACGGTGACCATGATGTCAAACTTGTCGGTGCTGCCAACTAACTCTAGCGGCTGGCGCACGATCATACGGCCGGTTTCGCGAGAGAAATAGATGTCAAGCGGCTTGTCGTTTACCACAATCTTGCCGCTGCCTGATTTCATGAACACGCGCGCTACTGAGCTCTTGCGACGACCTGTTCCATAATTATATTTACCGACCATGATGCGTGTCCTTAATTTCTAAACTTAGAGAGAAAGCTCTTTGGGTTGCTGTGCGGTATGCGGATGAGTGGCACCAGCGTATACCTTCAGCTTTTTAATCATCGCGTAACCCAAGGGGCCTTTAGGCAACATGCCTTTGACGGCTTTTTCCAACACGCGTTCAGGGTGCTTTTCCTGAAGTTTGTTGAAGTTGGTTTCGTAAATGCCGCCGGGATAGCCAGAGTGACGAAAATACTTTTTGTCTTCAGCCTTATTGCCTGTAACGCGCAATTTTTCAACGTTCGTCACGACGATAAAATCGCCAGTATCCACGTGCGGCGTGAATTCAGGCTTGTGCTTGCCGCGTAGACGGCGTGCCAGCTCTGAAGCCACGCGGCCCAGAATTTTGTCGGTTGCATCAACAACATACCAATCGTGCACAACTTCGTGCGATTTGGCGGAGAAGGTTTTCATAGTTAAAACTCGCTCAAATAAGGTTGGCCGGTATTGCGCTTGCGGCGCGGAAGCATGGTGCAAGTGCAGCGCGCAAATACCAAAGAGTGCCTGGGAAACATCAATCGACGGGCGGGAAAGGGGGAACCCATCAGAGGAACCCGAAATTGTAATGAATTCAAGGCTTGTTTGTCAATGGCTTTGATACCACTCGTTTCCCTTCCCGCTAATCGGCACAGGCCGGTGACATGTGGATCAATACCAGTCCTCTATAATTGAGGTCGCGAGCGGTGATCTCGAATATTGAAAAGGACTGGCATGAAAGCACGCATCAAATGGATAGATAACGCTGCCTTTTTAGGCGAAACTGAAAGCGGTCACGCGGTCGTGATGGATGGTTCACCAGAGGCGGGTGGCCGCAACCTTGGTCCGCGCCCCATGGAGACGGTGCTGATTGGCACCGGTGCATGCAGCGCATTCGATGTTATTCACATTCTGAAGAAAGGCCGCGAGCCGGTTACCGACTGCGTTGTAGAGCTAGCTGCCGAACGCTCCGATACAGACCCCAAAGTCTTTACGAAAATTCATTTTCACTACATTGTTACCGGCAAGGCTTTGGATCACGCCAAAGTCGCGCGGGCAATCCAGTTGTCTGCGGATAAATATTGCTCCGCGACGGCCATGCTGGCGGCAACCGTGAACGTGTCACATGATTTTGAGCTAATTGATGAGCCCAGCAGTTAACTGATGTATTCAGCTTATTGGATTTAACACCCGCGTCTTAGATCCAGTAAGCGGAGCGCGTCATAAAGTTTGAAACCAGTTTCATGGCTGCCCGCACAGGTGCGGGCAGATCGGCCGCTCCGTGCGCCTTGCCGGTTTGCCCATGATGAATTTCATCTTCGCGCATGGCCTCCAGAATTTTTCGGCTTCGGCTGTCGGTTTCGGGCAATCTACCCAAATGATCGCTAAGATGCGCTTCAACTTGTCGTTCGGTTTCAACCAAAAAGCCCATGCTCCATTTATCACCCAGCAGACCAGACGCGACTCCTAACGCAAACGATCCTGCGTAGAACACCGGGTTCAAGCGACTCGCAGAGCCACCGAGCTCGCTTAGGCGCGTCTCACACCACGCCAGGTGGTCACGTTCCTCACGCGCGGCATGTTGCAGCACCGCCCGCGTTTCATCGGTTTTGGCAACGAGTGATTGCCCTTGATAAAGCGCCTGCGCTGACACTTCGCCAGCGTGGTTTACACGCATTAAACGAGCGGACTCCTTATCCGTATTTCCAGCCAGCCTTGAATCCAGTCCTGCCGTAGTTGCGCCAGCGGAAGTAGCATCTACAGGCAGAGCGCGTTCGGCGTGCGTGGATGCAAAGGTCGTTCTTAAACCAGCATCAATTTCACAAATTAGACGATCGATTATATTCATATTTAATTATAAGGGACTGAAAAACAAAACGGACACCCGAAGGTGCCCGCTGCTAGATAGTTACTTGATACTTTTTTAGGTTTTTTTCTAAGATTTTGAAAAACGCTTAGAACAGGTGACGGATACCGAACGAGAAGCCTTTCGGATCTTGATCAGGGCTAACGTTCAAACGATCACCAGCAATATCAGCCTGGCCGTTGGTGTTGTTCTTAACTTCTGCGTACTGCGCCAATATAAAGGTGCGGCGTGAGAAATTGTACTGATAAGCAAAGACATTTTGATACGACTTGGCATCAGCTGGACGTGCTGCGGTGCCGATTGTCGAGAAGGTACCGTCTTTGGCGCGCTGATGTTGGAAAATAAACTGGTTTTTGCCCATTGTGTAAGTCGCGTTGTATAGCTGCGCGGTGCTACCGTTTTTACGCCCAGCGTTTCCAGTCAGTGGATTTTCCTTAATAAAAAACTCGGTAACCGCACCAAGTTTTACAGGACCAATAGTAAAGGTGCCAAATATGGCTTGACCTTTTTCACGGGCACCTGCAACCGCTGGCGCGTTAACGACAAAAACGGCGGGGGGAGCATATTGGTATGCTTTCCACTGGTCTCTATGACGTTCCCATGCATAACCTGCATAGAATGGCCCTTGGGTGTAAGTAGCACTAAACGACAAACTTGAAGGATTCACACCCGGTACTGGTATTCCAAGTGGCGTAATTGAGGCATTGGTTTTGCCTTCGTTAGCCGCGTATGACGCACGCGCCTGGAAGCCTGACACGTTAGGTGACCAGTACTGAACGACGTTTTGATCGCGACGTCCGAAGTTGCCGCGATCATTGGCTACGGCATTGATAGCACCAATTGTCAAATCACCAAATGCATCAACGGCAATTGTCGCTGTCTTGAATGGGGTATCCCAACGACCGAGCAGCACGCTACCGAAGTCGCCTTGAAAGCCAACGCCACTGTTGCGGTTAGCAAATGTTGAGTTGTTTGAATCAAGGCGGAAGCTAGTTTCCAATTGAAAAAACGCCTTCAAACCACCGCCCAGATCTTCGGTTCCACGCACGCCGAGGAACGAGGAGTGGTCGGTCACACGGCTACGGGTGCCTAGCGGAACAGCTGTACCACCGTCTGCTTTGACAGATTCAAAGGTAACAAATGCACGGCCATATAGTGTTACAGGATTAGCCGTCTGCGCCATAGTTGCAAGCGGTGCTAGCGTAGCGCCAGCAACTGCCAGGGCGATTAAATTCTTCTTCATCACAAATCTCCTTTAGGGGGTTAAATTGAGGCTTTCTAATTTTCAGAAACTGCATAAACCTCTTGAGGCAAAAGGTGCCGCCGAAGTCGCCAAGCAAAAAATGCGAACGACGCTCTTCAAACAACTATTTCGCGACTACTCTGCACTGCCATCGAATCCATCCGAAATTTGAGACGGTCCTTTGGCAACAAGTAACATAGTGCCAAATTTGAGGCCTTAGCTCAAGCAGACGCCGCTAATTTATCCCTGTAAGCGGGATGCTGTTGCTTTTGCGCAACATATCCGCTACCCATAAATTCGTCCTAATCCCCTACAGCTTGCCACTGAAAAGTGACAATAGTGCTTCACCGGGATCGGCATTTTCCATGAGCGATCCGCCAATAAGGTAAGTGTTCACTCCTGCTAGCGACATTGTTTTAACTGCCTCCGGCGTGCTTATACCGCTCTCGGTTACTAAAATGCGATCATCTGGGACATGATGTATTAAGCTAAGAGTGGTGTTTAAATCAGTCACAAACCGGGTCAAGTCGCGATTGTTGATGCCAATCAGCGGCGTTTTCAGCATGAGCGCTTGCGCAAGCTCGGTATCTGAATGCGATTCGGCCAATACCGCCAGCCCTAGCGAGTGCGCAAGCGCTTCAAGTTCGAGGAATTGCGCAACGCCGAGTGCGCCCATGATGAACAGTACCGCATCCGCGCCCATTACCCTGGCTTCAACGATTTGATACGCGTCCACGATAAAATCTTTGCGAATGACCGGCAATCCGCAAGCGCCTCGCGCCGCGATTAAATCGTCACTGCAACCTTGAAAATATTCGTGGTCGGTAAGCACCGACAAACACGCTGCGCCATGCCTCTCGTAACTGCCGGCAAAACGTGCGGGATCAAAACGTTGGGCGCCATTCTCAAGCCCGGCGCGAAAGACGCCGGCGCTCGGGCTTGCCTTTTTAATTTCCGCAATGACGGCGGCTTTTCCCGTTGCGTGTTTGGCACGAATAGCGCCGACAAAATCTCTGACAGGCGGCGCATCAGCCACACGTGCGTGTAATTCGGTCATGGAAAGTCGCGCCTTCGCTGCGGCAATCTCTACATATTTCGTCGCGAGTATTTTTTTAAGAATGTCTGACACGATAAAGGGGCTTGTTTTGGTGGCTATTGAGGTGGTTACTGAAGCGGCAATCGAAAGTAGCGTGTTTGGATTTTTTGATTACCGCTGTTGATGTCAATTTTTGATGGCGGAGCTGAATTTCACTAATTCATCGAGCTTGGCGCGCGCTTTGCCGCTTTCAATCATTTCGCGAGCCTTGGTGACGCCGCCCCACAAGTCATTCGCCAACCCGGCCACGTAAATGGCCGCACCGGCATTGAGTGTCACGATGTCTTTTGCGGGGCCGGGCTGATTGTCCAACACCGATTTCAGAGCGGCCATTGAAGCTTCTTTATCGACCACCTTCAAGGACTCGATCGACGCAATGTCGAGACCAAATTGCTTCGGCTCGATCTTGAATTCAGTCACAAAACCATGCTTTAACTCGGCCACAAATGTTGGCCCCGACAACGAAATTTCGTCCAGACCATTCTCGCCATGCACGATCATCACGTGCTTTGAACCCAGCTGCTTTAATACACGCGCCTGAATGCCGACCAAATCAGGGTGAAACACGCCCATGACCTGATTCGGCGCACCCGCAGGGTTGGTGAGCGGACCCAAAATATTTAGGATTGTGCGCATGCCCAGTTCTTTGCGCACGGGGGCTGCATATTTCATTGCTGGGTGGTGATTGGGCGCGAACATGAAGCCCAATCCGATTGTGCTGATCGATTCCGCGACCTGCGCCGGGGTGAGATTTAAATTCACCCCCAGCGCCTCCAGCACATCGGCGCTGCCTGAAAGCGAGGACACCGAACGACCGCCATGCTTGGCGACTTTCGCTCCCGCTGCTGCGGCAACAAACGCAGAAGTCGTCGAGATATTAAAGGTGTGGGATTTATCACCGCCCGTACCGCAGGTATCGACCAGGTGGGTTGTGTCGTCCACTATCACTTTGGTCGCAAATTCACGCATCACAAGGGCTGCGGCGGCGATCTCGGAAACGCTTTCGGTCTTGACGTGCAAGCCCATTAAAATCGCGGATAGCTGAACCGGCGTGACTTTACCTTCCATGACCTGGCGAAATAGATCAACCATTTCGTCAAAAAAAATTTCGCGCTTGTCAGAAAGTCGATTGATGGCTTCTTGTGGGGTGAACATGAGTCTTCTTGGTTGTTATGTCAATTGAAAATGATCGCTTGGAAAATGATTGGTTTAAAAATGCTCACTCGCGGCTGTCACAAAGGATCTAAAAAAGTCTATAAAGTCGCTTGCCCCGCTTGCGACAAACTCGTCCGATAATCCGTTGCCAAAGTCGCCAACAAATCCACGCAGTCGCTAATTTGTGCGGGTCAAAAAGTTTTTGAGCAGCGCGTGGCCGTGCTCGGTCATGATGGATTCCGGATGGAATTGGACGCCTTCGATCGGCAGCGTTTTATGTCGCACCCCCATTATTTCGCCGTCGTCCGTCCACGCCGTTATTTCGAGGCAATCGGGGCACGATTCGCGTTCAATCACCAGCGAGTGATAGCGCGTTGCGCGGTAGGGTGAAGGCAGGCCGGCAAAAACGCCGGTATCGGTGTGCGTAATCTGCGAGGTTTTGCCATGCATTAACGTTTTTGCGTGCACAATTTTTCCGCCGAATGCCTGCCCAATGCTTTGGTGCCCCAAACATACGCCCAACAGCGGGATTTTCCCGGCAAATTTTTCAATCGTCGCCACCGATACGCCTGCTTCGCTGGGTGTGCAAGGCCCCGGCGAAATCACGATACGTTGCGGCGCCAGTTTCTCGATTTCGCTGACGGTAATTTCGTCGTTGCGCCTCACGACGACTTCTTCGCCCAGTTCGCCTAAATACTGCACCAGGTTATAAGTAAAACTATCGTAATTATCGATCATCAATAACATGACTTTTCCTATGCCGCACGTTGTCGACTGGCACGTTGCCGGGCCGCGTAAAACGACTGAAATGCTGCAATCGCGGTGTCAATCTGGAACCGCGAGACATCCAGATGAGTCACCAACCGTGTGCGTGGACCGATCGTCGCCAAAATGCCGGCCGCACGGATGTGCTCGCCAAGCGCGGCACAATCTTCGGGCGGTACATTTACAAACAAAATATTGGTCTGTGGTGTGGTCGCTTTCAACGGCTCAATCGCATTTAGCGCCTGTGCCAGATATGCCGCGTGGTGGTGATCCTCATTAAGGCGCTCAACATGGTGATCAAGCGCATATAAACCAGCGGCCGCCAGAATGCCCACCTGCCTCATCCCGCCGCCCAACATTTTGCGCCAGCGCTGCCCCGCCTTGATGAAATCTTTTGATCCGCACAATACCGAGCCTGCGGGTGTGCCGAGGCCTTTTGACAGGCAAATTGATACCGAATCAAAATGCGCGCAGATTTGTTTCACACTGCGTTGTGTTTTCACAGCGGCATTAAATACCCTTGCGCCGTCCAGATGCGTGCGCAAGCTTGCGTTGACGGCAAACTCGCGCACGGCGGCCAAATAAGTTTCAGACATTACCTTGCCGCCAATGGTGTTTTCAATCGCGATTAAACGCGTTCTGGCGAAATGTGCGTCATCCGGCTTGACCGCGGCGCGAATTTTTTCCAGTGGAATCGTTCCGTCCGCCGCGTTTTCAATCGGTTGCGGCTGAATGCTACCCAATACCGCTGCCCCGCCGCCCTCATATTTGTAGGTGTGTGCATCCTGGCCCACAATATATTCCTCGCCGCGCTGACAGTGCGCCATCAGACCCACCAAATTACTTTGCGTTCCAGAAGGCATGAATAATCCGGACTCCATGCCGACCAAATCTGCGGCACGTTCCTGAAGCTGATTCACCGTCGGGTCATCACCATAAACATCATCACCGACTGCAGCTGCGCTCATTGCCGCGCGCATTGCGGGTGTCGGTCTCGTCACGGTATCTGAGCGTAAATCAATAAATGAATCAGTTGATGAAGTTGTCATGTTTTCCTCACGCGTTCGTGTCAATGCCTGCTGAGACCAACTCCGCTGCGCGCAGCAATGCCCGCGCTTTATTTTCGGTTTCCTGCCACTCCAGCTCGGCCACCGAATCCGCCACAATCCCCGCCGCTGCCTGAACATACAGCACGCCGTCTTTCACCACGGCGGTGCGAATCGTGATCGCCAAGTCCATATTGCCGTTGAAGCCAATATAGCCTGCCGCACCAGCATAGACGCCACGTTTGGTCGGTTCCAGCTCATCAATAATTTCCATTGCGCGCACTTTGGTCGAGCCCGTCACGGTGCCCGCCGGGAATGTTGCACGTAATAAATCGATGGGGCCGATGCCATCGACAATTTCGCCATCGACATGCGATACCAAATGCATCACATGCGAATACCGCTCGACCACGAATTGTTCTGACACTCGAATGCTGCCAAATTTTGCAATGCGGCCAATATCGTTGCGACCCAAATCGATCAGCATCAAATGCTCGGCCAGCTCTTTAGGATCATTGCGCAGCTCAGTTTCTAGCTCAAGATCCAGCTCGGGTGTGTCACCACGTTTGCGCGTACCCGCGATCGGCCGAACCGTGACTTTGCTGCCTTCCTGCCGCACCAAAATTTCCGGCGATGCGCCGACAATATGAAAGTCACCCATATCGAAATAAAACATATACGGCGAGGGGTTTATTGAGCGCAATGCGCGATATAAATTGATCGGTGGCGCGTCGAAGGCCTGCGAAATGCGCTGAGAAATCTGTACCTGCATGATGTCTCCATCGACAATATATTGCTTCGATTTTGCAACTGCTTTTAAAAACGCTTCTTTGCCGATTTCGGATTTTGGCTCAGGTGCGGGTCCGCCCGGAACATAAACCGGCAGCGCCGCGTGGCTGCGCAGGCCGAGCCGTAATTCGGTGAGTCTGCGTTGCGCATTCAGCAGCGCATTCGGTTGCGATGGGTCCGCATACACAATTAAATGCAACTTGCCCGATAAATTATCGACCACTGCCAGCTCATCCGACAACATCAACACAATATCGGGCACGCCCAGCGGATCGTGTTTGCTGGTGAATTTATCATCTAAATGCTTCGCCAGTTTTGGCTCGATATAGCGTACGGTGTCATAGGCAAAATAGCCGGCCAGGCCACCTGCAAAACGAAGCGCGCCTTCAATGGGTGCCGCCTTGAACCGCAAACGATACTTTTCAACAAACGCGAGCGGATCTTCGACGAATTTGTGTTCAATTTTTTCGGTCGCACCGCCGGTTTTAGAGCGTACCACCGCGCATTCGCGACCGCGCACTTCCAGCCATTCGCGCGCAGGCAACCCGATGATGGAATAGCGTCCGAAACGCTCGCCCCCGATAACCGATTCGAGCAAATAGGAATGAGGTTTGTTGGCGAGCTTGAGATAAATCGACAGCGGCGTGTCGAGATCGGCGAAGGTGTCAAGCGTAACCGGGATTCTGTTATAGCCCAGTGCTACGAGCCGTTGAAATTCAATCTCAGTCATGATGTTTTCAGCAAAAAAGGTTGGTGGACACGAGGCAATAAACTGTGGGCTCAAAAAGTTCAACGAGAACTTAACGCCAGATTTGCCATCGCCACCAAGAACCCACTTTTGTGAAAACGCTCATTTTTTGACAGTTTGAAAGAGTTATTCGGAGGCAATTTTAACCAACTTTAGCATAGCTGGAATATCGTCAATAAACGCATCGCAATCGAGCCCGCGTAATTCCTGGCCCTCGTTGTAGCCGTAGGGCACGATAAAGACGGCGCAACCTGCGGCGCGAGCAGCTTGGGCGTCGTTAATGGAGTCGCCAATCAATAGCATCTCGATTGGTTTGCAGCCGAAAAATTCAGCCGCATGTAAAAGCAGCATCGGATGGGGTTTTTTTTCAGCGACGGTATCGCCAGAAACGACGATTTCAAAATAATCACGCAGCCCCGTTTTTTCGAGCAAGCGCTGCGTGAATTTTTCTGCCTTATTGGTCACGCAACCCAGGCGAAACCCCTCTGCCTTCAAGGCGTTCAGGCCGTCGACCACGCCGGGGTAGGGCTTGGTGGTATCGGCAAAACAGGTTTCATATTGGCGTTCAAAATTTGCGACGGCGACTTTTAGCGCGGTTACGCCCACCTCGCCAACGGCGTCTTTTAATGTTTTTGCCACCAAATTGGTGATGCCTTTGCCGACGAAATTACGAATCACTGCCGCGTCCAAAGGTTGAAACCCCAACGTGCTGCGCATCAAATTGGCCGCGTGAATGATGTCGCCAACGGTATCGAGCAGCGTGCCGTCAAGGTCGATCAGAACCACTTTGAGGGGAATCGGGAAACTAAATTTTGGCTTCGCGCGATAGCGAACCTTTTTTACTTCTGCAGATATTAATGGCTCTGGAAGCAGGGCAGTCTGGGCGTCTCCAGGCAGTTTGCCTGCGCCCGTTGAGGTGTCTCCTTCGAAAACGGCAATATCCACGGGCATCTTAAGCATATCTGCTTCAAACACCTCGTCAGTACTAGGGTTTGGGACATGCATAGTTATGATTTTGCCTTTGCCAATTCAGAGCGCATCGAGGCCACGGTGGCGTTGTAATCACTTGCGCCAAAAATCGCCGACCCCGCCACAAATGTATCCGCACCCGCGCGCGCGATTTCTGCAATGTTGTCTGCTTTTACGCCGCCATCAACTTCCAGCCAGATATCGCGGCCGGATTGCTCAATTCGCGCCCGCGCTTCGCGCAATTTTTTCAGTGCTGCTGGAATAAATTTCTGTCCACCAAAGCCGGGATTCACACTCATGATGAGAATGAGGTCGACCTTATCCATCACGTAATCGAGGTATGAAAGCGGCGTCGCAGGATTAAACACCAGCCCTGCTTTGCAGCCATTTTCGCGAATGAGACCGAGCGTGCGATCAATGTGATCGGAGGCTTCCGGATGAAACGAAATAAACGACGCACCGGCTTTCGCAAAATCCGGCACGATGCGATCCACCGGCTTCACCATCAAATGCACATCAATCGGTATAGCGCTGCCATCGGCACGCTTCGCGTGCGGGCGCACCGCCTCGCACACAAGTGGACCGATGGTTAAATTAGGCACGTAATGGTTGTCCATCACGTCAAAATGAATCATGTCGCAACCGGCTTCAATGACGGCGCGAACTTCCTCACCAAGACACGCAAAATCAGCTGAGAGAATGGAGGGGGCAATACGATATTGAGAAGTCATGTGTCTACGCCGATCGTAAATTTCATTTTTTATATTTTACGTGATTAGCTTAAAGAGTTAGAAAGCTAACCAGCCGCCATTTCAGCATCCTCAAACAGCGAACGAATCAACACCGTCTTCACGTCTGGCTGATCGGGGATTGCGAACAATACTGGCGCAATCATTTCCTCAAAAATGCCGCGCAAGCTGCGTGCACCGACCTTGTATTCCACCGCGAGTGACGCGATTTCATCAAACACGCGTGCTTCGATTGTAAGCTCCACGCCCTCGCGTTTAAACACTTCACGAAACTGGTTGTAAAGACAATTTTTCGGCACCGTCATGATCGACACCAGCATCGCCTGCGTGAGTGGTGCCAGACTCGCCACCACCGGCAGGCGCCCCGTAAATTCAGGGATCAACCCAAACGACATCAAATCGGTCGGCTTAATGCGCGAATTTAGTCGATCCAAAATTTTCTGATTATTATTTTCTGCCACCGAGATAAAGCCATATGCCTTGCTGTGCTTCACGATTTGATCCAGTCCCACAAACGCACCGCCGCAAATGAACATGATATTGGTCGTATCAATCGCCACGTTATTCGCCAATTTCACCAACGAGCCTTCCATAATTTTTAACAACGCATGCTGCACGCTTTCGCCGGACGTGCTCCGCACTTCACTCCCGGCGGCTTTTAATTTGTCGATCTCATCAATAAACACGATGCCTCGCTCCGCACGCGCCAGATTGCCGTCTGCCTTATTCAGCAAGCGTTGCAGAATCGATTCAATTTCTTCATTCATGAATTTCGTTTGTGCAAGCGAGGTCGCATCGGCCGTCACAAACGGCACATTTATCGCGCGAGAAAGCGTGTCGCAAAGCAGCGTTTTGCCCGTACCCGTCGGCCCGACCAGCAGCACATTGCTTTTACCCATCGCGAGATGAGAGGTGCGATTTTCATCGGTCGAAAGTTTTTGATAGTGCGCATTTTTGAAATGCGTATAAACCACGACCGACAGTGCGCGCTTGGCTTCGTCCTGCCCGATCACATATTGATCGAGGTAGCGATGGATGGCTGACGGTGTGAGTTTGGTTTTTTCCGGGGCGGGTGCTGCGGCCATGTAGGTGTCAATCACGATAGGTGTCATTCAAGGTGTTATTCAAAGTGTCGTTCATTGATGTTGAATGAATAAATATGGATAGAGAATCATGCTACCTGAAGGCAGTGACTTTCAAGCATTACGATTAAACGTTGTGTCTGTATGCTTTTAGAGATCTGGAATCCTTGAAAAAGCTCGCTCATACGTTGCCACCAACGTGATAGCATTTAAGGATGAATGAACCCAAAAAATACGACGTTAAAGTTACCGCCCAATCGTTTTTTCTTCCCGATCAATCCGATGAGGAAAACGATCAATATGTGTTTGCCTATACGGTTCGCATCGAGAATACCGGCCAGATGCCCGCTCAAGTGATCAGCCGTCACTGGATAATCACCGATGCGGATCAGCAGGTTCAAGAGGTGCGCGGAATGGGTGTGGTGGGCGAACAGCCAGTGCTAAAACCGGGGCAGCATTTTGAATACACATCCGGATCCTCGATCAACACCATTGTTGGCACCATGCGCGGCACTTATCAGATGGTGGCGGAGGATGGCACCCGCTTTGACGCTATCGTGCCTGAATTTACGCTGTCGGTGCCGAGGGTATTGCACTAGCGGCCTGTCGAAGTGTTGATTGGAAGCGCTATCGCAGACTAATCTTTCGCGTCGTCGGCTGGCAGCGGAGGTTTGGAGATTTTTTTCTTTCTGGGCAGGCTCCACCAGACAATAAAAATGCCAATACCAAACGCCATAAATACCTGTAGGAATACCCAAAACATGTTGTTGCTCCGTGTGCAAATAGTTATCCAGCATCTGCAATTGTATACTCGAGACAATATGAAATTCATTGCAAAAATGTGTTTTAACTTTTTCGCGCGCGCTGTATCGATGCTTGCGACGTCAACCGGCGTGCTGCTGTTGGCAAGCTGCGCATCAGCGCCGTCTTCCGGCCCCACCCCTACACTCGCGCAGGCTATGCAGGCGATGCAGCAATGCATGCCGTGTGCAGTTTGCGCCGTTTGCGCGCAGTCTCCCTTGACGGCGCCCTCCACGGCCATTCCTTCCACGATTGACCCCGAGCCCGTGGTGGCAGCCGCTGAGCCGCTGCGTGGACGTCTGGAACGCACCACGTTTGCGAGCTTACCCGGCTGGGGAACAGATGATGTCACGATGGCGCTTGATGCATTTTTGCAAGGCTGCGCGGCACTGAATTCCCAGCCCATGTGGTCCAAAGTTTGTACGGAAGGTGCGCGGCTGAAGCCTCGCTCATCCACGAATATCACTCGTTTTTTCGAAACTGAATTCGAGCCGTATCACGCGGTCAACGCGGATAACAGCGATACCGGCGTGGTCACTGGCTATTACGAACCCCTGTTACGCGGCAGTCGCACGCGGTCAGCCGAATTTCGCTACCCGATTTATGCATCGCCTCAAGATCTAATTACGGTAGATTTGTCCGAGCTTTATCCCGATCTTAAAAACCGGCGGCTGCGTGGCAGGCTGGTGGGGAACAAGCTGGTGCCTTATCTGGCTCGCGGCAATATTGAAGGTGCGGCTGACAGCACCCCGCCGCCGCTGCAAGGATTGGAAATCGTGTGGGTGGATGATCCGATCGAATCGTTTTTTCTGCAAATTCAGGGCTCAGGCCAAATCCAGCTACCCGATGGTTCGCGGATTCGAGTGGGCTATGCCGATCAAAATGGGCACCCGTTTCGTTCACTGGGCGGATTGCTGATTCGGCGTGGCGAAATCAAGCTAGAACGTGCTTCGATGCAGGGCATAAAAGAATGGGCCAAGCGCAATCCGAAAAAAGTACGGCAATTCATGAACGGTAATCCGAGCTATGTTTTTTTTAAAGAATTGCCAAACGATTTGAGTGGACCGATCGGTACGCTGGGCGCACCGCTCACGGCAGAACGTTCGATCGCCGTGGATCAGCGCGTGATCCCGATGGGCGTGCCCGTGTATTTGGCAACTACATTTCCATCCTCCAACCAGCCCCTGAACCGCCTGATGGTGGCGCAAGACACCGGCGGGGCAATCAACGGCGCGGTGCGCGCTGATTTTTACTGGGGTTTTGGCGATGCGGCGGGCACCCAGGCCGGCCGCATGAAGCAGCAGGGGCGGATGTGGGTGCTGCTGCCGCGCGGATACGATCCCAATTTTAATGTTGGTACTGCCAACGCTGCCGCGCCAATTTCTTCGCCAACGAAAGTGCCACAAAAATGACGACTGCCTTTTGGTGCGTGTTGATTGCCGGCTGCATGCCGTTTATCGTCGTGGGTATCGCCAAATGGGATAAGCGCTATGATAACAACGCCCCACGCGATTGGTTGGCCCGTCAGGAGGGGTCAAAAAAACGCGCGTATGCAGCACATTTAAACTGTTTTGAAGCGTTTCCGTTTTTTGCTGCCGCCGTGATTATTGCGACCTTGGCCAAGGTGCCCGGTGCCACTATTGATGGCTTGGCGGTTGCCTTTATCGTCGCGCGAATTGTCTACATTTGGTGCTACATCACCGATAAACCAAGCTTGAGGTCGTTGGTGTGGATGGTCGGATTGGGTGCAACCGTGGCGCTCTTTGCAATGGCGGGCGTTGCCAAATAATCTGGAATATAAATCAAATCGCAAGCAATTAAAAAGGGCGCTATGAGCGCCCTTTTTAATAAAAAACAAAATAAAAAGACAATATTTATTTAATGCTTACCTTTGCGGCGGGCCGTTCAACTGAAGCTAATTTTGCAAGCACTTTGTCTTTGGGCACGGCACCGGCGATGCGTTCGCCGTCCTCAAAAAATGTCACGGGGATGCCGTTGATACGAAATTTTTGGCCTAGCGCCACGTTTTTCTCAATCGGCGTATCGCAGGTGCCCTTATTGGTTGGCAAAGTGGCGCGAAGCATCGCGTCTTGCCAAGCCTTCAATTTGTCAGGCGCACACCAAATAGCCTTGGCTTTGTCCATAGAATCCGGCGCGAGAATGGGGTATGGAAAGATGTAGGCGGTGATGTTGTCGATTGTATTCAGATCCTGCTCGAATTTTTTGCAGTAGCCACAATTGGGATCTTCAAAAATAGCGATCCGGCGTGTACCGTTGCCGCGCACCAGTTTGATCGCTTGATCAAACGGCAGGTCGTCAAACTTGATGACATTTAATTTTTGGAGCCGGCCTTCGCTCACATTGATGCGTGATTGGGTGTCCAGAATACTGCCCAACACCAGAAAGCTGGTTTTGTCGTCGGTGTAAAAAATTTCATTGTTGGCGAAAATTTCATACAGACCGCTATAGTTGGTCTTGGTCACTTTATCGACTTTGATATCGGGAAATTTCTTCTCAATATCCTTCTTGACCACATCAGGATTGGCATAAGTCGCCAACGAAGCGGCCAGCAATGCCGCGCCAGCGAACGAGGAGAGCAGGGAGAGACGGTTGAAATAGTTCACAAAGATCCTTTAATCACTTGAATAATTAAGAGTATGACTGATCCGCGTGGTTCACTTCTAACCACGGTTTATTTGGCTGAAAACGCCCGACGGGTGGTTAAATTACGCGCGAATTTAAATATTCAGCTATTTCATCGCATGGTTCATCACCAGCGATTTGGCCCACGGCATGTTGTCCAGTACCCTCAGCCCCTGATTTCGGACGCGTTTGACAGGCTTGAAATCGGTTAAATATAATGCGCGAAGCCCGTGGGTCACCATGCCCATGGCGGCAGCGTCTTCGCGCCGCGCGCGTTCGTATTCGCGTAATACTCGCATATCGCCCACTGCCGAGAACGATGAGCGCTTCTGCAACGCGTGAACCAGCGCACGTGCATCGGCAAATCCTAAATTAGCGCCTTGGCCCGCCATCGGATGAATCGCGTGCGCCGCATCACCGATTAATGCCAGCTGCGGTTGTACCCAATCGCGGGCCGTCAATTTTTTCAGGGCCACGCGTGACGTTTTGGACGCGAGTGTTAGCTCGCCTACCACGTGGCTGCCAGCGGTGGCGACGGTTTCTGCGAACGTTTTGGCGTCCAGCGAAAGCAGTTCATTGGCGCGGTTTTTTGAAACTGACCAAACAATGGAAATCTGCTGATCGGGCAACGGCAAAAAAGCCAGCACGCTATCGCCATGAAACCACTGTCGCGCAATATTTTCATGCGGAAGTGTCGTCTTGAAGTTTGCGACCACAGCGTCACTTTCATAGTCGAATGTTTTGGCAGTGATGCCCGCAAGATCACGGATTCCCGAACGCGCGCCGTCGGCACCGACGATCAGGTCTGACCTTATTTCAGCACCGCTCGATAGCCTCAGCGCTCGGTGCGTTGCGTGTTCCGAAATTGTGGCTACCAACTCGTTATCGATGAGGTGGATGTCGTCCCCCGCGGCAAGTGAGGCATGCAAGGTTTCAATCAATGCATTCATTAGGACCGTGTGTTCGACAATATGCGCAACGGCGACGCTTTCTTCAAAGTTGATTTTATTTTTTTCGCCCGTATTTTCGCCCGCATCGTCGCCCCATACCTGCATCGCGCATACATCCGTAATGCGTTCTTCGGGAATTTTTTGCCAGGCACCGAAGCTTTCCAAAAACGTCTTTGAGCCAGGTGAAATTGCATAAACTCTTGAATCGAAATGTTGCGCTCCGGAAGGTGGAGCATCCTCCACGAGCGCCGCCAGTACGAGGGTTTGGCGCTCTATCAAGGTGACGCGCACACCGCGCAATGCGCTCGAACCGTGTATTGTGGCGAGTGCAAAAGCGAGACCCACCGGCCCCGCACCGACCACGGCAATATGCGATTTCATCGCTGCGCCCCGAACAACATGCGCTTTGCCAGCGCCCTCCTGGCAAATGGCAGCATATCGACTGCGGCCAAACCGAAGCCGCGCGGAATTCGTGTCGCCGTGTGGTCATTTGAAAACGCCGAGACCAGAAAATCGGTAAAGCCCACGCTGCGCTCAACATCGCGTGCGCGCGACTGTGCGTAATCGGTAAGTTTGGTCAGTGCATTCTCATTCGTTTTAGCAAGGGATTTCACCAGTGCCATCGCATCCCGCAGGCCCAAATTAAATCCCTGGCCCGCCACCGGGTGCAAGGACTGCGCGGCATTACCTATCACGGCGATATGGCCGGCCACGGGCGAGGACACGGTGCGCAGTTTCAAGGGGTAGGAGCGGCGCTGTGATACGGATAAAAATTTCCCTGCACGATAGCCAAAATGTTCCTGAAAAGCCGCGCAAAAACGGGCTTCATCCAGCATTTTCAGCTGTTCAATATGCGCCGGCTTGGAAACCCACACCATTGAAAATTCGCGCTCGCCATGTTTAGGCAACAATGCTGCCGGGCCATCACCCGTAAAGCGTTCAAATGCGCGATGCTGATGGACTGTATCGGTGTTGATGTGTCCGAGTAACGCAGATTGGCCGTAGTCTTTTTCTGAAATAACAATAGCGGGCACTTTGCCTAAATTTGCGCCACCGTCTGCCATCACCACAACATCCGCAGCAGTACAATATTCAGTTCTAGCGCCAGTACCAAAATCAGTATCATGACGCGAATAAGTGACGTTCGCGCCGTCACCAGCCTCCGTGATGGCCGATACCGTGGCCCCGCGCTCAACCGATATATTTGCGTTCAGCAACTGCTCATCAAGTACTGTTTGCAAATCCGCGTAAGTCAGGACATAGCCCAGCGCGGGCACGCCGCCATCTTCACGCGAAATTTCGGTGCGACCGAAGCCACCTTTTTGCGATGTGTGGATGGTATGAATTTCGGTGGCATGCAGCGCCTCGGTCCAGGCACCGGCGCGGTCGAGCACCTGCTGGCTGCCATGTGATAGCGCCAACGTACGAGATTCTCGCGACGGACCTTCACGCGCTTCAAGCATCGTCACGTCCAAACCTGATTTCGCTGCCAGCAACGCAAACGTTGCGCCAACCGGCCCCGCGCCTATCACCAGAATCTTCACGACACCCACTTTTTATTCGCCGTCCGGCGCACGCCCATCGAAATTTAGCCCGCTGTCAATGCTTCAATATCGTTGACTGATTTGGGGCAGCTTGCAGTCAGTACGGCATTTCCCGACTTGGTAATCAGCACATCATCCTCAATGCGAATGCCGATGTCCCAAAAATGTTTGGGTACATTATCGGCGGGGCGAATGTAGAGGCCCGGCTCTACAGTTAGCACCATGCCCGCCTCGAGTTTGACGGACTTACCTTGCTGCATGTAATCGCCCGCGTCGTGCACGTCCAGCCCCAGCCAGTGACCAGCGCGGTGCATATAAAACTGCCGGTAGGATTCGGTCGCAATGACTTTATCCAAGCTGCCTTTGCAAAGCTTCAGATCAATCAGGCCCTGTGCCAGCACCTGCACGGCAACCTCATGATACTTGTGGAACGGCACGCCTGGCTTCAATACTTTGATGCACGCCAATTGGCTCTCAAGCACCAGCTCATAGACATCGCGCTGCGGACCGCTAAATTTCGAAGCGATTGGGAACGTGCGGGTGATGTCTGCCGCATAACTTTCCAACTCGCAGCCGGCGTCAATCAACATCAGATCGCCCTTTTTAAGGGGCGCTGAATTCTCGCGATAGTGCAGCACACAGGCGTTGCCCCCGGCGGCAACAATGCTCCCATACGCCGCCTGACGGGCACCTTTGGTTATAAATTCATGCAGAATTTCGGCTTCGACCTGGTATTCGAACATGCCGGGCTTGGCTATTTTCATCGCGCGGACATGGGCGTCAGATGAAATTTTCCCCGCTTTTGCCATGATGTCAATTTCAACATCATCTTTGATCAAACGCATCGCGTTGACGGTGTGGCGCACATCGCGCAGCTCGACCGGCGCAGTCACCCCGGTGCGCGCCTTGGCGCGAATGCTGTTAATCCAGCGTGCAATTGATTGATCCCATGCGGCGTCCGCCCCGATGGGCGTATGCAACACTTTGCAATTTGCCATCAGCGATGGAATCAGGCTTTCAAGCTCGGTGATGGCATAAGCTTCATCAAATAAAAAAATCTCTTTTGCCGCGGCGGGGCCAAATCGAAATCCATCCCAGATTTCGCGTTCCATATCTTTGTCGCGGCAAAACAGAATGTGACGTGGCTTTTTGCCGAGGGTAATAGCCACCACCGCTTCCGGCTCGCGGAAGCCGGTCAGATAATAAAAATAACTATCCCAACGATAATCGTAATGCGAATCGGCGTTACGAGTGCGCTCCGGCGACGTAGGCAGCAGCATCAGGCCTTCGCCCAAAGATTTAGCCAGACGAGCGCGGCGCTTTGCATGCGCTTTAACATTAGGGAGTGTGACGGGGATTGGCAGCTGCTCGCGTTTCATCTTAAGTTCCGGCTATAAAAATAGACTAATAGTGTACGTTTAATCTTTATGGAGCGTATCTGGTTTTCGTTGAATAGTTGACCGCTGATGGCGTTGAACCATAAACCGAACATTGACGTTAAGCGCAAATTTAAAAACTTACGCCAACCGTGCGCTTGATGCCGTCGCTAATTTGCAACTTGTCGAACAAGCGTATCAATGGGAAAAGTGCCACGTAACGTTCCCCCACCGTACGCACATAACGAATCAGACGCGGCATCTGTTCGAGATGTTGCAGCTGGCGGGGAGCGCTGCCAGCATCATCCACGTCAGAGGTGAATGTCCCCATCATTTTCAAATGTCGCTGCAGCCCCATCCATTCTGCATCTCGGTAGAAGTCGCCAAAGTCAGCGGGCACTGGCAACCCTGATTTTTTTGCCGCCTCCCAATAACGAATCGTGCCATCAAGAATGCGCTCCTCGTCCCACCACATATCGACGTCTTTGTAGAGCGAGGCAATGTCATAACTGATCGCCCCCATCATCGCATTTTGAAAGCCCAGTATTCCGGGATTGGGCGTGGAAGCGAGCAAATTCCGTGGCACAAAATCACGGTGAACATAAACATTCGCTTGCGCCGTATTGGCTTCGATAATTGACTTGAATACCTCGATCAGCACCTGCTGCTGCGGCGCCGCTAAAATAATACCTAAATGTTGGGCAATAAAGCCGTTTGAGAACTGGTTAAGTTCATGGTGCAGATGAGCTTTATCACAAATGGGTAGAACGCCAGACTTTGAGGCCAATTGCCATTTGATGAGCGCACCGCGCGCATCACGAAACAACGATTCGGCATTGGCCTCATTCAGGGCGTCGAGGTAAGTTTCAGAACCCAAATCAGTCGTGAGCAAATAACCGCGCGCATGATCGCCCGCCAACACTGTTGGCGCATTGACTTCTGCCTCGCGAAACAACGCTGAAATCTGCTGAAACTGCCGATAATCAGTCGGCCACTTGTGCGCGTCGATTACCAGGCGCGTTTCATTGCCGATGGTTATGCGAAAATACATCGAACTTAAATTGCCAGCGAACGCAGGTTGGACGCTGTAATGGTTTGTACCTAACGTTTCCGCAAGCCAGCTATGAAGTTGTCCCACGCTGTCACTCGATTTTGCATCAACTACTTCGGTATGAAGCAAATTAATGTCAGCCTGCTTATAGTCAATCATTCATTTCAGTCAAAAGTTTCCTGATTTTATCACTGTCGATCCCAGCAAGAGCAGCAAGACGCGCGGTAACAGTCCCCCGCAAATTCTCGATTACTCATCCAATTCACTTTTTCGATCCCTTGTGCTGATCCCCTCATTTTGTAACGCGGTTCGCCAAACTCGACCAAACCTTTCGCCCATGATGCGCGCGCTGATGCCGCTTCTGCTCGGCGTGTTTGCCGCTTTAAGCGGGGGCGGCAGCCTGAGCCGCGATGCGGTCGCGCAGCAGACCATCACACCCTCGCAAGCGGAGTTGGATAACGCGATCCGCGAGGGCCTGAAACCGGATCGGATAATTCCTACACCCGGTACCTTTCTCAAGCGAAGCAAGGATGGGCCCAAGGTGCTGGAGGCCGATCGCATTGATGGCGTGAATCAAAAAAACGCCAGCGCGCAGGGTAATGTGATTCTTCGTCAAGACAATATGACCGTGACAGCGGACAAGGTTGATTACGATGAGACCAGCGACACCGCCAACGTGCCCGGTAGGATGCGCATGAATCGTGGCGGCGATATTATTTCAGGCAGTGATTTGAGGCTGAAAATCGACACCGAAGTGGGTGCGCTGAACGACGCCACATTCTTGTTCGGCAAAACACCACTTCGACCCACCCAACGCTATGAAGCGCGCGGGGCGGCGGCCAAGATGGACCTAGAAGGCCCGGATCGCGAGCGGCTTTACAACGCGTTTTACACGACCTGTAAAGTCGGCCAGGAAGATTGGTATCTGCGCGTCTCGGAGCTCGAGCTCGACCGCGCGGCGAATGTTGGTACTGCATTCAATGGCCGCGTTGAATTTAAAGGCGTGCCGATCCTTTACGTGCCGTATATGACATTTCCGCTGGACAATGAACGCAAATCCGGCTTCCTGCCGCCGACGATTGGCTCATCATCCAAAAGCGGCATCGAGCTCAGTATTCCGTATTACTGGAATATCTCGCCAGATCGCGATGCGACCATCACCCCGAAAATTTTTTCTAGGCGTGGCTTGCAGCTCGGTAGTGAATTCCGTTATCTCAACCCAAAATCGGTCGGTGAGGTCGATGCCGAATTCTTGCCCAACGACCAAGTGGCAAATCGAGATCGTTATTTGTTTTCGGCACGCCATTTCCAAAATCTTGAGGGCGCATTCAACGGCTTTTTCAAACAAGGCTGGAGCGCGTCGGTCAATGCGCAAAAGGTATCCGATGATGGCTATTTTCGCGATCTGTCCACGCGCATTGCCAGTACCTCGCAGACCAACCTGCCGCGCGAAGCCGCGCTCAACTATTTATCGGATTTCGGAAATATCACCACGCGCTATTTAAGTTTTCAAACCCTGCAAGATCCCGCCCAACCTATCCCGCTTCCGTATCGTCTCGCCCCCCAAATCACCTTTAATGCCAACCCTGCACGGATCAACGGTTTTGAATTCAATACCACTGGCGAATTTACTGATTTCCGCCACCCCACGCTGGTAAACGGACGTCGATGGTTGTTGTATCCGTCGATGTCGTTGCCGCTGGAACGGCCCTATGGCTACGTCACCCCCAAAATTGGTTATCACGTTACCCGCTATGACGTGACTGAAAACGCCGGTAATTACGATAGCCGGACGCGCGGATTGCCGATCGCCAGCGTGGATAGCGGGCTATTGTTTGAGCGTCCATTTATGTTCAAGGATCAGGGCTACACGCAAACATTGGAGCCACGTTTATTTTTCTTGTATGTGCCATACCGCGATCAGACGCGACTTCCCGTTTTTTCAACCTCTGAAAGTGATTTCAGTTTCGCGCAAATTTTTAATGAAAACCTGTTTATTGGTGGCGATCGAATCTCAGACGCAAAGCAGGTGACGGCAGCGGTCACCACAAGATTCATCGAAAACGCCACCGGAATTGAGCGGCTGCGCGCCGCGATCGGGCAGCGTTATTACTACCGCACCCAGCGCGTCACGTTGACCGATATTTTGCCATCCGGCTCGCTCGGCTTGCCGACCAATGCCGAGGGCACTAGCTCCGGCACTGCCAGCCGTTCGGATCTGTTGGTGGCGGTGTCGGGCCAAGTTTCAAACAATTGGTTTGTGGATTCCGGCTTTCAATATTCTGCATCAAACACCCAATTCCAGAAGTCCAATATTGCCGCGCGCTATGTGGATGGCGGCAGGTTACTTAATTTTTCGTATCGGTTTACACGAGATTCACTGAAGCAAATTGATATCTCTACGCAGTGGCCGTTTGGCAGCGCCGCACCCGGCTGGACGGTGCTGGCCCGCGCGAACCAGTCATTGAAAGATCACAAGCTGCTCGAAGGCCTGCTCGGTGTCGAGTATAATCGGGGGTGTTGGGAGTTTAGGCTGGTGGCGCATCGTTTTACCACCGCCACCCAGCAATATTCGACCTCTATTCAGTTTCAATTAGAGCTCAAAGGTCTTTCCAAGCTGGGCATAAATCCGCTTGAAACGTTACGCCAGAACATTCCCGGTTATAGACGGTCTGAAGAAAAATCCGATTCGTTTTAACCCGATTGTTGTGACCCGTTGTGATGCCCCGCTATTGGGCTTTTCTATGAGATATCATTTATGAAACCCCTTAATTCTTCTGTTCGATCTTTTGTGCAGAGCCTTGTTGCAGCCAGTGTGGCGATGGTGGTGACATTGTCAGCGGTGCCCGCATTTGCGCAGAGCCCCGTCGTCCCGCCTGCCAAGCCATCCGGCTTTGGGTCCAGTCTCCAGCCCGACGCATTCAAGATCGATACCCGTTTGACGGTGCCCAGCAAGACGGGCGGTATCATCCAACTGGACCGCATTATTGCGGTCGTGAATAATGAAGTTATCACTCTGAACGATCTCAATGACCGGATGAGTTCAGTGGCGAAGCAGCTGCAAAAGCAAGGTACAACATTGCCCGCGCAGGATGTGCTGCAAAAGCAACTGCTGGAGCAGATGATCAATACCCAGGTGCAGTTACAGGAGGCAAAAGAAACCGGTATTCGTGTGGATGATGGCACGCTTGACAAGACATTGCAGCGGATTGCGGATGAAAACAATGTGTCGATGACGGAATTTCGTCGTCTGCTTGAGCAAGACGGTATTGGCTGGTCAAAATTTCGAGAAGAAATCCGCGGCGAAGTCATGATGAGTCGGCTTCAGGAGCGCGAAATTGAAGGGAACATCGCTGTGACCGAGGCTGAGATTGATACACAGCTGGCGCTGGAAGCGCGCGAAGCCACGGCCGATCAGGAATTCCGCTTGGCGCATATTCTGGTTCAAGTGCCCGAGCAGGCGACGAGCGAGCAAATCGAAGTGCGTCGCAAGCGCGCTGTGCAAGCCCTCGGCGAACTTCGCAAAGGCACCGAATTCGCGCAAGTTTCCGCCCAGTTCTCAGACGCACCTGACGCTTTACAAGGAGGTAATTTGGGTTGGCGCGCATCGGGCCGTATGCCGACTATTTTTTTGGAAGCGTTGAATAAATTAAAGCCAGGCGAAGTGTCTGAAATTTTACGCAGCGCGAACGGGTTCCACATTGTCAAGTTGCTCGACAAACGTGGCCGTGCGGCGACCCCCCAAGTTCAGCAATCGCATGCCCGTCATATTCTTATCGGTTTAAAAAGCGGCGTGTCGGACGACGATGCCCGCGAACGCTTGAAGCGTCTGCGCGAACGCATCATCGGCGGTGCTGACTTTGCCGAGCTGGCGAAAGTCCATTCGGACGATCCCTCGTCTTCAAAAGGGGGTGACCTGGGCTGGATTTCGCCGGGCGACACCGTTCCAGAATTTGAACGCGCGTTAACCCAGTTGAAAGAAAACGAAATCAGTCAGCCGTTTCAAACTCAATATGGCTGGCACCTGGTTCAGCTGCTGGAACGTCGCAGTGAGGGGCTCTCGGCTGATCGTCTTCGCGCCGCCGCCCGCAATGCTATTCGCGCCCGTAAAGTTGAAGATGCCCGCCAGGACTGGGTGCGTCAGGCACGCGATCGAGCTTTCGTCGAGTATCGGCTGGAAGAAAAATAGTTTTTATGCGCACACGCCGTGCATAAAAACGGTTGAAGGGCTGTAAACGTGACAAGCCGTGTAAATCGCAACCGCCCCACCATCGCCATAACGTCCGGTGAACCCGGTGGAATCGGGCCTGACTTATGCGCGCTGCTCGCGAAAGAAAGTTTTGACGCCAACCTCGTTATTCTTGGCGATAGAAATCTCATTGCGTCGCGTGCAGCAGACCATGGCCTTGATATTGCGCGGCTGAGTATTGAGCACCTTGCCGCCGCAATTGCGCCCGTTGCCGGCACCCTCAATGTGGCAAATGCGCCTTATGTACTCGCGCTCCTAGATCGCGCCATTGTCGGTTGCGTGAGCCACGAATTCGATGCGGTGGTCACGGCACCGGTACAAAAAAGCGTAATCAACGACGCCGGTTTTGTGTTTTCTGGCCACACCGAATATTTTGCGGACAAGACCCAAACTGAGCGCGTGGTAATGATGCTGGTCGGTGGCAAACCCATTCTGCGGGTAGCGCTGGCAACCACTCATCTCGCGCTAAAAAATGTGGCTGTAGCGATCACGGCCGAAAGCCTGATGACGACCTTGCGCATTTTGCATCGAGAGCTCAAAACGAAGTTTGGCTTTATCCAGCCGCGTATTTTGGTGTCTGGGTTGAATCCTCATGCGGGCGAGTCGGGGCATTTGGGAACGGAGGAAATTGAAATTATTTCACCCGTGGTTGAAGCCTTGAAACGTGAAGGCATGGCGCTGGTGGGGCCATTGCCCGCGGATACATTGTTCACGCCGAAATATCTCAAGCATGCTGATGCCGTGCTCGCGATGTATCACGATCAAGGTCTTGCGGTACTGAAATTCGCAAGCTTCGGCGAAGGCGTCAATATCACGTTAGGGTTGCCGATGATTCGTACCTCGGTCGATCACGGCACCGCGCTCGATTTAGCGGGCAAGCCGGGCATCGAGACGGGCAGTATGCGGGCAGCGATTGAACTTGCTATCGCGTTAGCCAGCCAGCAAATGCTCGCGGGTTAGCATGCAACCCCACGCAAAAAAAAGATTCGGCCAACATTTCTTAACTGACCGGCATTACATCGAACGCATTATTGATGCGATCGCACCACAAATAGATGACAAGATGATCGAAATCGGCCCCGGTCCTGGCGCGATCACGGCACCCTTGCTCGATAAATTGAATCATCTGCACGCCGTCGAAATTGATCGCGATCTCGCGGCCGCATTGCGGCAACGCTTTCCGGCGGAGAGGTTTTCGCTCCACGAAACCGACGTGCTCGATTTTGATTTCTCAATTTTTAGCGGCCGTTTCCGCTGCGTCGGCAATTTGCCGTACAACATTTCCACGCCATTTTTATTCCATCTCGCCACGTTCGAGTCCGCACTCATCGACGGCACCTTCATGTTGCAAAAAGAAGTGGTTGATCGTATGGTCGCCGCACCTGATACCGAAGCCTACGGTCGACTTTCGGTGATGTTGCAATATCGATTCGCGATGAAACGTTTATTTGATGTACCGCCCGGCGCTTTCACGCCGCCGCCGAAAGTAAATTCAGCCATTGTGCGGATGACGCCATTACCCGCCACGCGATTGCGCGCAACGGACGATACAAGATTCGCGGCCATTGTCACCGCCGGGTTTGGCCAGCGCCGCAAAACATTGAGCAACACCCTAAAACCATTCATGGCGGCGAGTAAAATTGAAGCGCTGGGGATTGATCCGAAGCGCCGCGCGGAAACGTTATCGTTGACCGAATTTGTACGACTGGCGGATGCGAGTTTGGTCAGTTGAATTTTGAAACGCTAATCCCAACAGGCCGTTCAGAGCAATTTTGTTCCAAACGGCAAGCCAGACGGATACTTTACATTTCCCCTCCCGCCACGCCACCGACGTAAAATTTGACATCAATCAAGTCCACCGCTATCCTTCGAGGTTAGCGTATTGCACGTCTGGGGAGAGCGCGATTCACCACGAATCGTCGCCGAAGGCGCAACTCCCGGAACCGCTCAGGCACACATACCTGGACTGCATAGCTTCTCTGGAGAGCGCGTGGTTTGAATTTTAAACGCACGCCACCGAAGGGGCACATGGTGTTCGCGCATGCGAATTCCATAATCTCTCAGGTATCAAGGACAGAGGGGATTTGACGAATTTTTCGTCGTATGTCCTTTCACGTTCTTTTTCCGGGAGCCTCATCTTGTTACTTCGTACACCGCTCTACGAGACGCATCAGCGCCTCGGTGCCAAGCTGGTCGATTTCGGCGGCTGGGAAATGCCGCTTCACTACGGGTCACAAGTCGATGAGCATCATGCGGTGCGCAGACACGCCGGCATGTTCGATGTCTCGCACATGTGCACGATGGAGGTTGTGGGCAGCCAGGCAAAAGATCTTTTGCATTTGGTACTTGCGAATAATGTGTCGAAACTAAAAACGCACGGTCGTGCGTTGTATTCATGCATGTTAAATGAGCATGGCGGCGTGGTCGACGATCTGATCGTTTACCATTTTGACGACACGACGTTTCGCCTTGTCGTCAATGCAGGCACCGCGCAAAAAGACATTGCGTGGCTGAATGCCATCATTGCACGCGAGAAATTTTCTGTCGTGCTAACACCGCGCAACGATGTCGCGATGATTGCAGTGCAGGGCCCGGCGGCGCGCCAAGCGGTATGGAAAGTTTTGCCAGATTCGCATGCTGCCACGGTCGAGCTAAAGCCCTTTAACAGCACGACGGTCGATGGCATTTTCATCGCCCGCACTGGCTACACCGGCGAAGATGGTTTTGAAATTATGTTGCCCGCAACGCGTGCCGCAGAATTTTGGATGCAACTGCAAAATGCCGGCGTGAAACCCTGTGGTCTCGGCGCACGCGATACCTTGCGGCTGGAAGCGGGCATGAATTTATACGGCCAGGATATGGATGACGAGACCACGCCGCTGGAATCCAATCTGGCATGGACGATTGACATGTCGACCGATCGAAAATTTATGGGTCGCGCGGCGTTACAGACTGCGCCGACGCGCCAATTGATTGGCCTGGTGCCGCTTGGTGCGGGTATTTTGCGCAGCCATCAAGCGGTGCAAACGACCAAGGGTAATGGCGAAATTACCAGTGGCTCATTTTCGCCGACCTTAAATATGTCCATCGCGTTCACGCGCGTTCCGGCAGGTGTTGCAATTGGCGATACGGTGCAGGCCGAAGTGCGCGGCAAGTGGCTCGACTGCCGTGTGACCAAATTCCCATTTGTCCGAAATGGACAATCGTTAATTTGAACCGCAACGGACAATCTTTAATTTAATTACCCTGGAGACTTTCATGACTATCCCAACCAATCTCAAATACGCCGTCAGCCACGAATGGGTAAAAGCCGAAGCTGATGGCACACTCACGGTCGGCATCACCGATCACGCGCAGGATGCGCTCGGCGATCTGGTTTATATCGAATTGCCGGCGGTTGGTAAACACCTCAAAGCGGGTCAGGAAGCGGTGGTGTTGGAATCGGTCAAAGCGGCGTCCGATGCCTATTCGCCGGTGGCCGGTGAAGTTATTGCGATTAATCAGAGCGTGGTGGATTCGCCCGAATCATTGAACGCCGCACCCTATGACGCGTGGTTATTTAAATTGAAACCGGCAGCCGATGCTTCACTTGACGGCATGCTCGACGCGGCCGGATACGCCGCCAATATTGGCGCGGCTTAAGATTGGGATGCAAACATGAATCGTATCGAATTCTCAACGCTTGAAGCGCACGATGGTTTTATCGAGCGTCATATCGGTCCCTCCGCCGATCAGCAACAGGCCATGCTGGCGGTGCTTAAACGCGAGTCACTCGATGCGCTGATCGATGAGGTTGTGCCCACGCGCATTCGCTCTCGCGCTGCGCTGGCGCTGCCGTCCGCGCAAAACGAGCCGGAAGTATTGGCCGCAATTAAAGTGATGGCCGCGAAAAATAAAGTGTTCAAAAGTTATTTGGGCATGGGCTATTACGGCACGCATACGCCGAATGTGATTTTGCGCAACGTGCTGGAAAATCCGGCGTGGTACACCGCCTACACGCCGTATCAGCCCGAAATTTCGCAAGGCCGCCTAGAAGCACTGATCAATTTTCAAACGATGGTGAGTGATCTGACGGGCCTGGATATTGCGAACGCTTCGCTGCTGGATGAAGCCACTGCGGCGGCGGAAGCGATGACATTGGCACGCCGCTTTGCGAAAGCGGAGAGCAACGTATTTTTCGTCTCGAACCGCTGCCATCCGCAGACGATTGCCGTGATGCAGACACGCGCGCAAGGATTTGGCATTGACGTCAAAGTGGGTGACGAAGCAACGGCAGCGAACGAAAACATCTTTGGTTTGCTGCTGCAATATCCTGCGTCCACGGGCCGTGTAATCGATTACCGCAGTCTTATTCTGAGCGCGCAAACCAACGGTGCAGTCGTGGTCATGGCGGCTGATTTATTGAGCTTGGCATTGCTCACGCCGCCGGGTGAACTGGGCGCTGACATTGCCGTCGGCACCACGCAGCGCTTCGGCGTGCCGATGGGTTTTGGCGGCCCGCACGCGGCCTACCTCGCCTGCAAGGATGCGTACAAGCGCCAACTGCCAGGCCGCTTGGTTGGTGTATCCATCGACAACATGGGCAATCCGGCATACCGCTTGACCCTACAAACGCGCGAGCAACATATCCGCCGTGAAAAGGCGACCAGCAATATTTGCACCGCGCAGGTGTTGCTGGCGGTGATGGCGGGCATGTATGCGACCTATCATGGTCCCGCCGGATTGCGCCGCATTGCGACCTATGTGAATCGCGTTGCCGCAACCTTCGCCGAGGGTTTGCGTGGCTTGGGCTTCACACTTGTCGACGACGCATTTTTTGACACAGTATTGATCGACACGCGGGGAAAGACCGAGCAGATTCTGCGCAATGCAGGCGCGCATGAAATTAATTTGCGAGGGGTTGACGCGAATACGCTCGCCGTGTCAGTGGATGAAACAACCACTCCAGCCGATGTTGCAATGTTGTGGAAAGTATTTGGCGCTGAAGATAAAAAGCTGTCATTTGCCGAAATCGAAACGCGGGCGAAGGATTCATTGCCCAAAAGCTTGAATCGCACCTCCGCGTACCTCGCGCATCCGGTGTTTAATCGTCATCATTCCGAAACTGAAATGTTGCGCTATTTGCGCAGCCTGTCGGATAAAGATTTGGCGCTTGATCGCACCATGATTCCGCTCGGCTCATGCACCATGAAATTAAACGCGACGGCGGAAATGATTCCGGTGACCTGGCCGGAATTCTCCAACATGCACCCGTTCGCGCCCGAAGATCAAAGCATCGGCTATCGCGAAATGATCGCAAGCCTCGAGAAATCGCTGTGCGAAATCACCGGCTACGATGCCGTTTCGTTGCAACCAAATTCGGGTGCGCAAGGCGAATTCGCGGGCATGCTGGCGATTCAGGCTTATCACCGCGCGCACGGTGAAGGCCATCGCCATATCGTGTTGATCCCTAGTTCGGCACACGGCACCAATCCTGCGTCTGCGCAAATGGTCGGTATGGATGTGGTTGTGGTCGCATGTGACGCGGCGGGTAATGTGGATGTCGCGGATTTAACGCGCCTGGCTGAATTGCATAGCAAAAATCTCGCGGCTTTGATGGTGACTTATCCTTCAACGCATGGCGTGTTTGAAGATGCGATTGTCGATATTTGTGACCTCATTCACCAACACGGTGGGCAGGTATATCTCGATGGTGCGAATATGAACGCGGTGGTCGGCGTCGCGAAGCCGGGCAAATTTGGCGCCGACGTTTCGCATTTGAATTTGCATAAAACATTTTGTATTCCACATGGCGGCGGCGGCCCGGGTGTTGGCCCGGTGGCGGTGCGCGCGCATCTGGCACCGTATCTGCCGTCACGTTTGGGTATTGATTCGAATAGTGCTGTTGGGCCGGTATCGGCCGCTCCCTACGGTAGCGCAGGCATCCTCGCCATCTCATGGGCCTACATCGCGCTCATGGGTAGCGAGGGACTCACGCAAGCGACCAAGGTGGCGATTTTGAACGCGAACTATATCGCCACACGATTAGCGCCGCATTACCCAATCTTGTATTCGGGTCACAACGGTTTGATCGCCCACGAATGTATTCTCGATGCGCGTCCGCTCAAGGAAAAAAGTGGCGTCAGCGCAGAAGATATTGCGAAACGTTTGATCGATTACGGTTTTCATGCGCCGACGTTATCGTTCCCGGTGGCCGGCACCTTGATGGTCGAGCCCACTGAAAGCGAATCGAAATTCGAGCTGGATCGTTTTATCGACGCGATGATTTCGATTCGTCACGAGATTCGCGCGATTGAAGAAGGCAAGCTGGATCGCGATGACAATCCGCTCAAGAATGCGCCGCACACCGCACAGGTGATGATGGCCGAATCGTGGGTTCACGACTACACACGCGAAATGGCGGCGTTCCCGTTGCCCGCAATCAAACATGCTAAATACTGGCCGCCGGTCGGGCGCGTTGATAATATTTACGGCGATAAGAACGTGTTTTGTAGCTGCCCGCCGTTGCTGACGTATCAGACGAGTTTGGTAGAAGCGGCGGAGTAAACCCTAGTATTGACGCGGTTTTTGAGGAATTTGTGCTTCAAACGCCGCTCTGGTGTTGGGGTTTTAATATTTAAATTATCGTAAGCTAGGTTCTGGGTTGGCAAATAAAGATACCTGACGATCTGCTAAAACGCCCGAAACCGATGATCGTTTTGATCTAACTCGGTTTTTAATAAGGCGTAATCCGAGCACATCCGCTCGACCTCCGCCCAAAAATGTGCAGAGTGGTTCATGTGTCGCAGGTGGCTCAATTCATGACACACCACATAGTCGATCAAGGCGGGGCGCGCTTTCATCAGGCGCCATGAAAATCGAATTTCACGCCGCGAATTACAGCTTCCCCAACGGCTGTTGGCGCTCGATAAAAACACGCGTGGTGGGTTGAGCTGATGTAGTTTTGCGTAGAAAAAAGTGCGCTGTGCCATATGTGGCAACGCCTGTTTTTTGTACCAGCCCACGACCGCTGCCTCAGCCTGATGGGCGATGGCATCTGCGCCGTTAATCGGGGCTTTCACATGCACGAACAGATGCGACTGCGCTTGTTCTACTCTGGTTTTAGCGGCGCCCGCATTGATCATCAACGTCAACGGTTCGCCCAAAAATGAAATCGTGGCGCCCGTTTGCCAACGCTGCGGCGTGATTTTGCGATGCGACCATTCGCCGAGTTTTTTCAACACCCAGCTACTATTTTTACCAATCAAATCTTCGATTGCTGAAATCGGCGTGGTCAGTGATGCGGCCACCGTCATGCCGCTGCCATCGATTTTAAGCCCCACGCCACGCCGCCCGCGCCGTCGCACCAGCAAGTAATCGACAGGGCGGCCATCCAGCGCGATGGAGCGCTCTACCGGCTCGACGCGGGTGGCTGGGCCACGCGAACCCGCGCCCGCAGCCACTCGGGGCTTTCTGGCATCACTGCTGGTGAGATTAACCAGTGGTTGGAGGAAGCCGGGCCATTTCATTTTCGATCCATGCTTCGACTTGTCTAATTATTTCAAGCGAAGTCTTGTCTTTGGTTTCGATCACGGGACCAATACTCATGGTTACGGTACCGGGGCTTTTGATAAACGCATTGCGTCGCCACAGCTCGCCCGCGTTATGCGCAATCGGCACAATCGGCGTGCCGGTTTGAGATGCCAACCACGCACCACCAATACCATAGCGGCCTTTCTGGCCGGGCGCTACGCGGGTGCCTTCCGGAAAAATAATCACCCACTGACCCGCCGCCAAGTATTCGCGGCCCTGCTCCAAAATTTGGTCTCGGGCGTTTTTGCCACTTTTACGATCAATCGCAATGGATTTTAGCGAGGCCAACGCCCAGCCCACGAAGGGCACATAAACGAGCTCGCGTTTGATGATCCACGAGGCTCTTGGCATGAGGGCTAATAGGCTCACCGTTTCCCACGCCGACTGGTGTTTTGCCATGACGATAGACGGTGTTGCCGGCAAATTTTCCATGCCAAGAATGTTGTAATCAATGCCGCAAATTAATTTGGCCAGCCGAACAATTTGCAGCCCCCAGGACCTTGCAAGCGCATAGCCGATTTTTTGGGAAACAAATGAAAAGGGCGGAACCAGCACCCCATAAAACGCAGTGACCAGAAGCGACACAATGAAAAAAATGACTGAACGCAGCAAATTCATAGGCAATGTTTACAAGCTTCCGAGCGAAAATTAAGAATAGAAAAGGTGTTCAACAACAAATTTAAGCCAGCGATTTTGGCGGCAGCGTGACCAGCATTTTGACCGCCTCCGCCAAATCTGCACAGATCTTGGTACTGCGTGGCAAATTGCCTTTTGCCTGGGTCTTTTTACCTTTTCCGGTCAGCACTAAAATCGGCACACAACCCACTTTGGCACCGGCCTCCAAATCGCGCAATGAATCGCCCACGGTCGGCACGCCATTGAGTCCCACATGAAAGCGCGACGCGATATCCTCAAACATACCGGTGTTGGGCTTGCGGCAATGGCATTTTTGATCGGCCGTACATGGGCAAAAAAACACCGCATCAATGCGCCCACCCTGACGAAACACCTGCTCCATCATCTTGTCGTTAATTGCGTTCAACGTGGCCATATCAAATAAACCGCGACCAATGCCGGATTGGTTCGTTGCCACCACCACCCGATAACCGTTTTGATTTAATCGTGCAATCGCTTCAATGGACCCCGGAATCGGTTTCCATTCACCCGGTGATTTGACGAACTGATCTGAGTCGTGATTAATCACGCCATCGCGATCGAGGATGATGAGTTTGGTTGCGGGCTTGGCAGATGAGGACATGGCTGTATTCTATGCCGCAAGTTTGGAAAGGTCAGCGACTTTATTCATCATCAGATGTAAATCGTTGAGCAGGGCCAGGCGATTGTTGCGCAGCGCGAGGTCGTCGGCATTCACCATTACGTTTTCAAAGAATGCATCGACGGGGATTTTCAATGGCGCAAGTGATTTAAGTGCGGCGGTATAGTTTTGAGCGGCGAAGTATTGATCGAACTTGGGGGCTGTTGATTGCATGGCTTCAAACAGGCTGTGTTCGGTGGGTTCGGCCAGCATTGCTTGTTGAGCGTTGGATGTTACCGGGTCAGATTTTTTCAAAATGTTGCCGATGCGCTTATTGGCCGCGGCGAGATTGAGAGCTTCGGGTAGCGACATGAATTCGCGCACGGCAGCTAATCGCTCGGGCAATTGGTCGAGCCGTGCGGGGCGCTGTGCCAAGACCGATTCGACTTCCAGTGCGGAGTAGCTTTGCTCGCGCAGGTAGCCGCGCAGCCGCTCCTGGATAAATGTTTCAAGCTCGGCGCTTGCGTTTGTAAAACCAGCCACGCTGAAAAAAGAAGCGAATGCGGCAGCGACTAATTCTGGCAGGGTTACCGTGAGCTTGAGTTCGATTAATACGCGAATCACACCAAGCGCGTGGCGGCGCAATGCAAATGGGTCTTTGTCGCCGGTGGGTACTTGGCCGATGCCAAATAGCCCGGCGAGAGTTTCCAATTTATCAGCCAGCATGACTGCCGTTGCCACCACATTTTGAGGCAAGACGCCGCCCGCTCCCTTGGGCCAATAGTGCTGCTCGATCGCATCGGCTACCGCTGGCGATTCGCCATCTTGCAGCGCGTAGTAACGCCCCATCGTGCCTTGTAATTCAGGGAATTCGCCTACCATATCGGTCAGCAAATCGGCCTTCGCCAAATGTGCAGCGCGCATGGTTTGCGTGACATCAGCGCCGATCAATTTGGCGATTTGACCGCTCAGTTTCTCGACGCGTTCGGTGCGTTGTAATTGGTTGCCCAGCTTGTTGTGATACACCACATTTGCTAGCTTAAGCACGCGTGCATCCAGCGTGCTTTTCTTGTCGGTCTCGAAGAAAAATCGTGCGTCCGACAATCGTGGCCGCACCACCCGCTGGTTGCCTTCGATGATGTTGTGCGGATCATCGAGCCGCATATTGCTGACAATTAAAAACTGATTCGACAATTTTCCGGCGCGATTAAACAGCGGAAAATATTTTTGATTGAGTTTCATGGTGAGAATCAAGCATTCTGCGGGCACGCTCAGAAACTCGGTTTCAAATGCGCCGACATACACAGTGGGGCGCTCAACCAATGCGGTGACCTCATCGAGCAGCGCCGCGTATTCATCAGTTGGGCCGAGATTCGCGCCATGCAGTTCGGCCGTTTCGCGTAGCTGACTTTCAATGTCGTTTTTTCGCTTGTCAAAATTTGCAACAACGGCGCCTTCATTTTCAAGCCGCGATTCATATTCGTCCGCATGCTTGAGCTCAATATCGGCGGCACCCTGAAAACGATGCCCGTGCGTGGTGCGACCGGCGGTCAGGCCCAAGGCTGTGACCGGCACCACATTCGCGCCGTAGAGAGCAACAAGGCCGTGCGCCGGGCGCACGAATTGCACAGTGGTCGCGCCGTCTGCCAATTGATAGCTCATCACTTTCGGCACGGGTAAATTTTTGATCGCCTCGTCCAGAGCTTGCTGCAAGCCCGCTTGCAACGATTGCCCTTCTGCCATACCGCGATAAATCAGCTGATCGGCCTTGCCATCATGTTCGCGTTCAAGCGTGGCCACATCAATATGAGCAAGATTTTTTGCGGCTAATTTTTTAGTCAGTGCGGGTGTGGCGTGGCCGTCTTTGTCCAATCCCACTGCCACCGGCATTAGCTTTTCAACAAAGCTCTGATCGGCTGCAACGTCTAGAACATGCGATATGCAGACCGCCAATCGGCGGGGTGTTGCGAACACTTTTGCTTCAAACGCCACGCCATTTGGGGAGTTTGATATTGTGCTGTGACCTGTAAGGCCCCGATCCTTTAAGCCATGGGCAATTAATGAGGCAAACGCATCGCCCAATTTTTTCAATGCCTTCGGCGGCAGCTCTTCGGTAAACAATTCAACGAGTAATGTTTGATGCATGTTGTTCATTCAAATTTCAAAGTGACTTGGGAGCTGACAAGTCAGCAAAATGCAGCACCGTCGGCATGGGGTCATAAAAATGATGGAGCAGCGCGCGCCATTGAGGGTACTCGGCCGATTGGCGGAAGCCGACGGTGTGGTCTTCCAGCGTATGCCAATTCACCAGCAGCACGTAATGATGATCGTCTTCAATGCAACGCTTAATTTGATGCGATACATATCCGTGCATGCTGGAAATGGTCGGTGCCGCTTCAGCAAATGCAGCCTCAAACGCGGCGCATTTGCCAAGCTTGATATGCAAATTGGCGACTTCCAGAATCATGCGGCTTTGTCTTTCGGAATATTCAACATCGGAAAGCCCAAGCGCTCGCGCGATTCAAAATAACTTCGCGCAACGGCTTTGGCGAGATTGCGAATGCGCCCAATATAGGCGGCCCGCTCGGTTACCGAAATTGCACCGCGTGCATCGAGCAGATTAAATGTATGCGCGGCTTTGAGCACCTGCTCATAGGCGGGCAAGGCGAGCGCGGCATCGATCAAGCGTTTCGCACCCGCCTCATAATCTGCGAAATGCACCAGCAAACGCGCCACATCAGAGTGCTCAAAATTGTAAGTCGATTGCTCTACTTCATTCTGATGATAAACATCGCCATAGCTCAAGATCCGCTCCACACCTTGCTCCTGGCGCGTAGTCCAAACCAGATCGTAAACATTTTCTTTGTTCTGCAAATACATCGCGAGCCGCTCGATGCCATAGGTGATCTCACCAGTGATCGGCTTGCACTCGATGCCGCCCACTTGCTGAAAATAGGTGAATTGCGTGACCTCCATGCCGTTCAGCCACACCTCCCAGCCCAGTCCCCACGCGCCGAGCGTGGGGTTTTCCCAATCATCTTCCACAAACCGCACATCGTTTTGTTTAAGGTCGAGGCCAAGGGCTTCGAGCGAACCCAAATACAAATCCAGAATATTCGGTGGCGAGGGTTTTAGCACCACTTGGTATTGGTAGTAGTGCTGCAAGCGATTCGGATTTTCGCCATAGCGACCGTCTTTTGGGCGGCGTGAGGGCTGCACATAGGCGGCGCGCCAGGGCTCTGGCCCCAGCGAGCGCAGGAAGGTGGCCGTGTGTGAAGTACCCGCACCGACTTCCATGTCATAGGGCTGCAATAGTGCGCAGCCCTGGTTGCTCCAATATTGCTGAAGGCGAAGGATAATTTGCTGAAAAGTGATCATCAATTGCTGCCAAAGTCAAATGTGCCGGAGACCATGATTTTACGTGGTATTGCAGGCGGTGTTGCGCCTGGTGTTATCAAAAGGCAATACCGCCTTATCCGTAGCTCAGTCGGTTTTGCCTGGAGTTCGCAGTACAAACAGGCTCATCAGCACAATTAGCGAGATCAACACCGGCGCATCCCGCCAACGTGCATATAGTGTTGTGCCCTGGCGCGGAATGGCATCGATTTCCAACACGCCGCGCGTAAATTGCGGCAGTGATTTGACAATTTCTCCGCGCTCGTTCACCGCGGCGGTTACGCCGGTATTGGTCGAGCGCAGCATCCAGCGGGATGTTTCCATCGCGCGCATTTGCGAAAACTGCACATGCTGATCAGCGGCTAGCGAATGCCCATACCACGCCATATTGGACATATTGACCAGCAATTCGGCTTCGGGTAATGGTCGCGCGACTTCGCTGCCAAAAGCATCTTCATAGCAAATATTGATCGCAACCAAATGGTTGGAGAGCCTCATGGATGCTTGCTCTCTGCCGCCTTGGGTGAAGCCGGAAAGTGGAATCGACAGCCATGAATATACCCACGAAAATAGCGGCGGGATGAATTCGCCAAAGGCCACCAGATGGTCTTTCGAATAGCGCTGGGAGGGTGCCACGCCCATCGAAATAGCGCTATTAAAAAACGGCACGGGCGCGCTGGCCGTTGCGGGCAGTGAGTATGGCGCGCCGATGATGAGATCGCCGCCGTTGTTTTGTGCACGCAGCCTCAGCGACGTTAAAAAATCAGCGGGCAGGTCATGATAAAAAATAGGCGCCGCCGTTTCCGGCAAAACGATCAGCTTGGCGCGCGACTTCAGCGCCAGCTCTTGATAGTTAAACAGGCTTTTACTCAATTCATCTTCGCGCCATTTTAGTTCTTGGCTGATATTGCCTTGCAGCAGCGCCACGCTCAGCGGCGCGCCAGATGGCGTGCTCCAGGGCACGATTTGCAGCACAGAACCTGCGCCCCAGACAATGACGATTGCGGCGGGTAGCAGCGTTTTCATGCGGCGCGATAGGCTGGCGTGGCGGGTCAACAATAGGGTCAGCGCCGCCGCCGTGATCGCCAATAACCATGAAATGCCAAACATCCCCACCACCGGTGCATAACCCGCAAGTGGCGCGGGAATGATGCCACCCGGCGTTTGCGAATAGCCTGCACTCATCCACGGAAAGCCGGTCACCACAAGGCCGCGCAAATATTCAAAGCCGACAAAACTGGCAGGCATCACGCCGAGCAGGGCGGTCGTGGCGGAGAATTTTTTACCGAGTTTATGAGCAACAGCGCCCGCCAGCGTGGGGTATACGGAGATATAACAACAAAACAAAAATATCGCGAATGCGGCCAAGGGCGCGGGCATATTGCCATAGACGTGAATGGCAACATAAAGCCATGAGACCCCGAATAAAAACAGCCCAAGTCCCCACGCCAAACCAATCAAGGCGGCATGTTTGGCAGATGTGGCCTGCGTCCACAGCGTGAACAAAATCACCAATGAAACAATCACGCAGGGCCAGGCGTAAAACGGCGCAAAACCGAGCACGCCAACTGCGCCGCCGGCAAAAGCAATCAGGGACTGAATAAAACGCGATTGCGGAAACAAACTACGTTGCAGCGTTGATGAAACCATCAAACTAAGCAGCCTCGGTTTCGGTCATTGAGGCCTCGACAATTTCCTCAACCAGAATCGAATGCACCTTGCGGCTATCGGCACGCAACACGCTGAATTTGAAACCATCAAACGTGACGATCTCGCCGCGTTTCGGGACGTGCCCAAACTGGTTGATAACCAAACCGCCCACGGTATCAAAATCTCCGTCCGAGAATTTGGTGCCGAAATGCTCGTTGAAATCTGCAATTTCAGTTACTGCCTTGACCCGGAAGCGGCCCGATTTATCGGGAAGAATATTGTCCTCGGTTTCATCGAAATCAAATTCATCTTCAATGTCGCCCACAATTTGTTCCAGCACATCTTCAATCGTGACCAGACCTGCCACACCGCCGTATTCGTCGACCACAATCGCGATGTGATTACGATTTTCCTTGAAGTCGCGGAGCAACACATTGAGCCGCTTGGATTCCGGCACAAACACCGCCGGGCGCAGCATATCGCGCATATCAAATTCATCGACATTCGCGTAATAGCGCAGCAACTCTTTCGCCAGCAAAATGCCGATCACGTTGTCTTTAGTGTCTTCAAACACGGGAAATCGCGAGTGCGCGGTTTCGATCACCAGCGGGATAAAGGCGGCCGGTTCATCCAGTACATTGATCATGTGCATCTGCGAGCGCGGAATCATCACATCGCGCGTCTGCATTTCAGACACCTGCATCACGCCCTCGATCATCGACAGCGCATCGGCATCGAGCAATTCTTTCTCATGCGCCGCGTGCAGCAGCTCCACTAATTGGTCGCGGTCTTCGGGTTCGCGTAACAATATTGAAGACAGGCGCTCTAGCATCGAGCGCTTGGGGGTTGGGTCCATGAGGGAAATAGGTTGTTGCGAAGTGGTTAATGTATCACAGGCTAAATTTGCGCTGTGACAGCGGGTGTGCGTTGAAGGGGAGTTATGAAGGCGTGCTGGGGGATTGCCGTTTGGGGAGATTTTGGCTGGAGATGGCCGTGGATATTGGGGTTGTTAAATGCCGAAGGCAGTGTTTTCGCACAATTTATGCATGCCGTGCCTAGGCAAATTGTTAACCAACCATGGGCATAAAAATAGTTGCGATGACAACAATGAAAAAACCGATCAGCCATAAAACAATAGCGCGAGGCGTTAGGCCGAATGGCCTACGACGGATTGGATCAGCAGGTGGAAACAAAAAGAAGAAAAAACGTGCTCCGGGCGCCTCAGGTTTTTGCCGGAAGTGAACATATGCCACGATCACGACCACAACACAGATAAGGCCCCACGCGATGTACCAATTCTGGAAAAGCCATTTCATGGTTTGGTCCCACTTAAATTATGAGGATACAAAACCCCCAACCTGATCACAACCTATTTTCTCAAGCGCTTGCATTTTTTTCAGCGAATTTTCGATCTCGCGATAGCATCGTGCCAGATGTAAATCCAAGCCCGTCTGTAATTAAACGGCCTTTCATAGCTTTTCGAAAACTACTCACTCATAAGGATGCAAAAACCCTAGCCCCATCACAATATTCGCCTCACGCGATTCCATTTTTCTGGCATCCCTTTCAATCTCATGATCGAAGCCCGCCAGATGTAAAACCCCATGCACAATGAGATGAGCGTAATGGGCTTTGACTGTTTTTCCTTGCTCGCGCGCTTCACGATTCAAGACTTGGGCGCAGAGCACGATGTCGCCTGCGAGTGCTTTTGCTTGGGGATCGCTGTAGACAAAGGTAAGGACGTTGGTGGCGTAATCTTTAGCGCGAAACGCCATATTCAATTCACGGGCCTCAACCGTGTTGACGATACGTAGCGCTAGTTCTGCGGGCTTGTTGATGCTGTCGAGGGCGGCATTAATCCATTTTCGCAAGGCGTGGTCATTGGGGATGCTCGCGAGTTGGCTTACGCGTTGGATGGTGATTTTTGATTTTTTAGGCGCGGACATTTGTCGTTGTTATGTTGGAGCGGCTTTTTCTACGCGTCTGCTTGGATTCAAGCGCTATCGCCGCTTTCCATTCAACTCATAAGCGGTCACGATCGATTGCACCAGCGGATGCCGCACCACATCAGTTGCCTGAAAAACGGTGAAACCAATATCGGCAACACCGTGCAGCACATTGCGCGCATCAACCAGGCCGCTCAACGTGCCCTGACGCAAATCTACTTGCGTCACATCGCCGGTGATGACGGCTTTGGTGCCAAAGCCGATGCGGGTGAGAAACATTTTCATTTGTTCGGGCGTAGTGTTTTGCGCTTCATCGAGAATAATGAATGAATTATTCAGCGTTCGACCGCGCATGAAAGCCAGCGGGGCGATCTCGATTTGATTGCGCTCAAACATCCGCTGCACTTTATCAAAGCCGAGTAAATCGTGGAGCGCGTCATAGAGCGGTCGCAGATACGGGTCGATTTTCTGGCTAATGTCGCCTGGTAAAAAGCCAAGGCGCTCACCCGCTTCAACCGTCGGCCGCGTGAGCAAAATGCGTTTCACCAAATCGCGTTCAAACGCGTCAACTGCACAAGCCACCGCGAGATAAGTTTTACCGGTACCAGCGGGGCCAACGCCGAATGTGATGTCGTAAGTTTGCATCTGCTTGATGTATTGCGCCTGATGCTCACTGCGGGCGCGCAGGTCGGGGCGACGGGTGTGTGATCCCAATGATCGTGCAATGCTATCGGGTGAATTTTCGGGGTCTTCAAACGGCGCGCCGTCCGCGCGTGAAACTTTAACCGGCTTAACGATTTCGGTGCCCCGGGTGCGCGCCATCTCGACCAGACCTAGCTGGATTTCTTCAGTCGTCAAATTGCGCGTGGCGCGCATGTAGAAACGGTTGAGCGCTTTTGCAGCTAACTCAATTTTTTCGCGTTCGCCCGACACATTAAATTTTGCGCCGCGTCGTGCAATCAGCACTTCAAGTGATGATTCAATCTGCCGCAAATTTTCGTCCAGCGAGCCACAAAGTACCGCCAGGCGGCGGTTATCAATAGGCGTGAAACTGAATTCCAGCGAAGGTGTCTTCATTGAATCAAGCAAGCACAATTTCGTTGGTGAGCACTTCGCCGCGCAAGGTGTAGTGCATCGCTTCGGTTATTTTCATTTCCACAAAAGTGCCGATCAATCGTTTCGGGCCGGGAAAATTAATCACCCGATTGTTGTCGGTGCGGCCCATCAACTCATTGTCATCTTTACGCGAAACGCCTTCCACCAACACCCGTTGTGTGCTGCCGAGCATCGCCTTCGAGATGGCCGTGCCCTGATCCTCCAGCACGCGCTGCAAGCGTTGCAGGCGTTTGAGTTTCACGTCGTATGGTGTGTCATCCACCAAGCTTGCAGCGGGCGTGCCGGGGCGGCGCGAATAAAGGAACGAAAAGCTGATATCGAATTGAATATCCTCAACCAGCCTAATAGTTTTCTCAAAATCCTCTTCCGTCTCACCGGGAAAGCCGATGATGAAATCGCTTGAGATGGTGATATCAGGACGCACCGCGCGCAGACGGCGAATAATCGACTTGTATTCCATCGCGGTGTAGTTGCGCTTCATGGCCGCGAGCACGCGATCCGAGCCCGATTGCACTGGCAAATGTAGTTGCGACACAAGCTTTGGCAATTTGCCGTAAGCGTCAATTAAGCGCTGCGTAAATTCAAGCGGGTGAGAGGTCGTATAGCGAATGCGCGCAATTTCTGGAATCGCATGAATCGCGGACAGCAATAGCGCAAAATCCGCATCGTCACCGTCGGCCATTTTGCCGATATAGGCATTCACGTTTTGTCCCAGTAGGGTGACTTCTTTCACGCCTTTGGTAACCAGTTCGTGGATGTCTTTCAACACACCATCAAACGGCCGCGAAATTTCTTCGCCGCGTGTATACGGCACAACGCAAAAACTGCAATATTTTGAGCAGCCTTCCATGATTGACACAAACGCTGTTACGCCATCCACGCGTGCTGGCGGTAAGTCGTCAAATTTTTCATTTTCAGGAAACGAAATATCGACCTGCGAGGTACCTGTCGTACGTTGAGCTTTGATCATTTGCGGTAGGCGATGAAGCGTCTGCGGACCAAAAACCAGATCAACGTACGGTGCGCGTTTCACAATCGTTTCACCCTCTTGCGAGGCCACGCAGCCGCCAACGCCAATCAGCAAATCGGGTTTAACTTTCTTCAGTTCGCGGAGACGGCCTAAATCCGAAAAAACTTTTTCCTGCGCTTTTTCGCGTACTGAGCAGGTGTTGAGCAAGACTACATCTGCGTCTTCGGCTTTATCCGTTTTCTCATAGCCTTCAAACGCGTGCAGCACGTCCGCCATTTTGTCCGAATCGTATTCATTCATCTGACAACCGAAGGTTTTGATGAAGAGTTTTTTTGGTGAGTCGATGGGTGCAGTCATACATGGCTCCTGGAGGACGGGGAGTAACCCGAGCAGGTGAAAAGATAGTGCGGCAAAAACAGCGAAGGACCGCATAATGCGGCCCTTCGCGGGTAATTTGGGGGCCAATTCCTAATTCAAACAATAAAGCTCCCAACCATAATTCTAACATTCACTGCCAGTAGTGGTCCCGTGAATCTAAAACCAAAAAGCGTTTTGCCCATGAAAACACAAAGTTGAAAGACTTCAATGATTCATAAAATTTTGCGGCGCTGCATTTTCGCTGCATTTTGAATTTGCGTGTTTCCGACGCTGCACTCACCTTAGTCACTCGGCTGTTGGCGCCGATGCGCTTTAAACCCAGTCTACCGATTTTGACTGACCTCCCCCCCGCAATTTGGCGCAAAGCGAGCATAAGCAACGTTTTGCAGGGTCTTTGGCTGGGTCAACAGAATTCCGGCACATGGGTCATTTTGGCGTCGGCGACAACAGTG
>ENA-OFCI01000037-OFCI01000037.1-metagenomes-genome-assembly--contig:-NODE-37-length-84872-cov-7.302156_pt1 | contig 84872 bp, 75 predicted proteins | sample MGYA00153391_OFCI01 | MGnify analysis MGYA00153391
GGCGGCGCTGATCGCGCGAGTGGTTTCAGCCGCGCCACAATCCGGCACGCTGGCGATAATTGCGCCAGTTGCCGGATTATCCACATCAAATCGTTTACCAGAGTCTGCCTCGATCCATTCGCCGTTGATGTAGCTTTGGGTGCGAAACAGTGTGGGATCTTTGAGTGCGGGTGGTTTCAAATCATGTGGTGCGTTCATGGCGAGTACTCTGCAAATTAGGGAAAAGGGATGGTAGCGCGGAATCAATTTCTGCGCGAGCCTGCGGACCCAAAAATAGGTGTAAATTGTTTTACAGACCGCATTGCGGACAGCTTGTTAAGGCACCGCTTGGTCCGTCCAGAGCGGCCTCATGGGACGTCGATTTGTTATCTAAGGCCACATCAAATTCCCAGATTCAATTTCGCGCTTGAAAATGTGGTGATTGCAGCCATGCGGATCGCCGGGCTTTTGCTTCAAGCGGCGTGTCGTGGGTGGTCAGCGCACAGGTAATGGCAGGCTGTGCAAGCAGCGTGAGTGAGAATCGTCTGATTTCGTCGCGCCGACACGCCAATACCTCAATGCTGGTGCCCACCGTATAGCGCCGGATGCGCCGCTCGAGTGACAGCGCGGTGATCCGCAAGCCATCGATAGCGATGATGGTATCGCCCGCCGACAAGCCCGCCAGTTGCGCTGCGCCACCGTCAAAAACTTGGGATAGCCTGGCGTCACCATTGACCTCGCTACCGATTTTCGCGCCCAGCGCAGGGTTCACTATATCCTTGGACTTCGCTGCGCTCACCAAGCTGGGCACCTGAAATGTCATCGCGACGCCAACGCTCTTTAACAGCGGGACAAGGTCAATATCCTCGGTGCCGTAAATCGCATGCGCAAAAAAATCGCGAAGATCGAGCCCCGTCACCCGACCCGCAATTTTTTCAATCGCTGCTTCGGGTACGCCGAGGCGTGTTTTGCCGAATTCATTCCACAGCGCGCGCATCACATCATCAAGCGATTTGCTGCCTTTGGACTTTTCGCGAATGGTCAGATCAAGTGCAAGCGCCACCAGTGCACCTTTTTGGTAGTAGCTCACGATGGCATTTGGGGCGTTTTCATCCTGCCGGTAATACTTAATCCATGCATCAAAGCTGGCTTCTGCCACGCTTTGTTTGAGCCGTCCCTTTTGTGCCATCACGCGACCAATATTTTCAGCCTCGATTTCAAGATATTCAAGCGGCGTAATGATACCCGCCCGCACCAACGCCAGATCATCGTAGTAGTCGGTAAAGCCTTCAAAAAACCATAGCTGACGGGTGTAATTTTCGTTAGCCAAATCGTAGTCAACAAACGCTTCGGGCTTGATCCGCTTCACGTTCCACGAATGAAAATATTCATGCGAGGCGAGCGATAAAAGCTTGCGGTAGCCCACCGTTACTTGTGTCTCGTGAGCCAGTGGCAAATCGTCGCGGCTGACGATCAGCGCGGTCGAAGCGCGGTGCTCCAGACCGCCAAATCCATCGCCCACCACCGTGAATAAAAACCAGTACTCAGGGAAGGGCGCATCCCATGTTTCGGGTTCAAAAAAGCGAATCTGGTACTCGCATATTTTCTTCAAATCGGAACATAGCCGATTCATATCGGTGCGATGAACACCGGTAATGGCGACGTTATGCAAACTCCCGCATGCTTCAAACGCCGCATGCGTAAACGTTCCCATTTCTACGGGGTGGTCGATAAGCTCGTCATAATTTGACGCAAAAAATTTGCCAAACGCCCGAACCTCTGACCCCAGCACTTCATCCCAGGCGCGTCTTTCAACACCGTCGCTGGTTTCACCTTCAATGTCACCTTCGTCGCGTCCGATATTGCTGCGCCCGTTGCCCATAACGGCAGGGTCGGCGCGATCAACAAAAGGTTCATGTCGCAGCTTTCGATCTGGAACGAGCATCCCCTCGGCGCCCATCGGCGCGAGCGCGGTAGCGATGCGCCATTCCGGGTGTTGGTCATGCGCCAGAATCTCGATTTCACAAGGCTGGCTGCGCATGCCCAGCGGCAGCAAAAACACGCTTGTGCCATTAAAAAACCCGTGAGTCTCGTCCAGATGCGCCCCACGCACGCTCAAATCCCACGCGTAGACCTCGTATGTGACGCTCAGCGCACGGGCAGCAGCGGGCAACGGTGCGCACTGCCATGTAGCTTTGTCTATTTTGGTGATCAATACGGGTCTGCCATCGGCCACGGCCCTGATCGCGACAATATGTCGCGCGAATTCACGGATTAGGTAACTGCCTGGGATCCAGGTGGGCAACATAAATTTCTGGCCCTCGCGTTCCGGGCGCAGCACGGTCACCGTGACTTCAAAAGTATGTGCCGCCAGATTTTTGGGCGTAATGGTGTAGCGAATGGGGATTTGTAACGGAGGGGTCGTTGAGGTCACGCGGCTTGAATCCTTTACGATTTCGATATGCCTGCTGCAAACAGGTTGTCGGCCAATATCGACAAACTGCGCCTACAATTTAGCGAAGCTCATTATTATAAGCATCGCTTTCGATTATGATTGTGAGTTGCATGCTGTTCAAAATATTGTAGACACTTAATAGTCGTCCATTAGTCATTTATCGCAGTCGTTTGAAAGGGAAGAAATGGTTTCCATCACATTAGGCAACACGGTCCGACGATCCAGATCAGCATTCGGTGCGGCGGTGCTCTCGGCACTATTTGTTATTGCTTGCGGGTTGGTCGTCAGCGCTGCTGCGGGCGCTAAAACGCTCCGCTGGTCTAGCGCGGGTGATATTGCGACGCACGATCCGCACGCCCAGAATGAGTCGTTCAATAACCAGTTCAATGGCCAGATTTACGAGCAGCTGTTAGCACGGGATAAAACCATGAAGCTGATCGGCAATCTTGCCACTGATTGGAAGCAGACATCGCCCACCACTTGGGTATTCAATCTGCGCAAGGGCGTCAAATGGCATGATGGCTCTAAATTTAATGCTGACGATGTCGTGTTTTCAATCCTTCGCACACAGGCTGACACCTCGCAGATGAAGGTTTACGGCAACGCGCTCGGCAAACCAAAGAAAATTGATGAATTTACGGTCGAGCTCACAACGCCGATCCCAAATCCTGTGCTGCCAGACATGGTGGGCAGCGGCAATATCTACATCATGTCGAAAGCGTGGAGCGAAAAAAATAAAGTTGAGAAGCCACAGGATTTCAAAAACAACCAGGAAACGTTCGCCGTGCGCAACGCGATGGGCACCGGCCCTTACATGCTGGTATCGCGCGAGCCGGACGTCAAGACGGTACTGAAGAGGAACCCGAATTGGTGGGGCAAATACGAAGGCAATGTCGATGAAGTCGTCTATCGGCCGATTAAATCAGACAGCACCCGAATCGCGGCACTGCTCTCGGGCGAAATTGATTTCGTGCTGGATGTCCCCGCCCAAGACCTCGCGCGGTTGAAACAGGAGCGCAAATTGACCGTGTTCGAAGGCCGTGAAAATCGGATTATTTTCATCGGCATGGATCAGGCACGTGATCAATTGCTTTACTCGGATGTAAAAGGAAAAAATCCGTTCAAGGACAAGCGTGTACGTATGGCGCTTTATCAGACCGCCGATGTTGAGGCCTTGAAGCGCACGGTCATGCGCGGACTTTCTGTGCCGACGGCGATTAATTTACCGGCACCCAAAGCCGCTGGTATTCCTGATTCGATGGATAAACGCCATCCGATGATTTCGACAGAAGCCGCAAAAAAGTTACTGGCAGAGGCAGGCTACCCGAACGGCTTTACGGTGACCCTGGATTGTCCCAACGATCGTTATGTCAATGATGAACGCATTTGTGTAGCGCTGGCCGGGATGTGGTCGAAAATCGGTGTCAATATCAAAGTGGCGGCCATACCTAAAGCTAATTTTTTCCCCAAAGCGCAAAAGCTCGATACCAGCATGTATATGTTGGGCTGGGGCGGGGCCACGACGGACGCAATGTTTACACTGAAGCCGGTGATCCATAGTCGCAACGACAAAGGCGCGGGCGAATACAACTGGGGCAATTACAAGATTCCCGCGTTGGATGAGCTGATCGAAAATGCCGAAGGTGAGACCGATGCGAAGAAGCGCCAGGAGATGATCAACAAGGCAATGCAAATTCATCACGATGAGGTGCTGCATATTCCGCTGCATTTGCAGGTGATTCCTTGGGCGGCACAAGCGGGCGTGAGCGTGGTGCATCGCCCGGATAATTGGCTGGAAGTGGCTTGGGTCAAGATGAACTAATTGGCGTTGATAACTAAAAAAGGGCCAGCGCTGCTGGCCCTTTTTATTTTTGCGCGATTTTGGTCCTTTACTGCTCTACCTCTCTACGCTTTTACCTTTCCACACTTCGCTGCTATGTCAGTACGGTTTGGCTAAACCAAATCCAGCCACCGGCAATTAGCCAGTAGCGCAGCAATTTGCCGATCGCCATCAATACCAGACATCCCCATAGGTTGTAGCGCAGCCATCCCGCGGCCACACAGAGCGCATCCCCTACCAGCGGTAGCCAGCTCAGCAATAGTGCCCATTGACCGTATTTTTTGAGCCACGCCATAGCGCGCACCTGTGCACCCTGTTCGGCGTTCTCCAATATCCGATTCGGGATGAAGCGACCCAACGCATACGAGGTCATGCCACCGAATGTATTGCCGAGGGTTGCGACCGCGATGGCCTGCCAATAAAGTCCAGGATATTTGGTTAGTAAGCCAACCAACACCACTTCTGAGCTGCCGGGCAAGATCGTGGCTGAGACGAATGCCGATGCAAATAACCCCCACAACCCCGCTGCAGCTGAAAATTCAAACACGGATATAGAGGAGCAAAAATGGCAACCAGAAAGCCGACGATAAATTACTAACCCGCAATGCTCGCATCGGTCGTCAGCACCGTGCTCGCTGACAACTCGGCGCGGGTGCGCAATTCAGCGTAATAAGGGGTGAAGTCGGGCGCGGTGGCATCGAATAATTCTTTGAAATTTTTGATGACGAAATAGGTTTCCTGAAACGTATCAATTTTGTATTTTGATTGCATCACCCGCAACAAATCAAAGCGAATACGGTTGGGCTTTTTGCTTTCGACGCAATAGGGTAGCTCACCGCCCGATGACAATATTCCCGCGCCATAAGTGCGTAATCCGTGGGGCGTTTCGATCAAGCCAAATTCGACTGTGTACCAATATAAGCGCGCCAGATAATTGAGTGCATTTAGTCCTTTCGCCTTCACGCCGCCCTTGCCATAGGCTTCAAGATAATCCGCAAATGTCTTGTTGAACAAGAGCGGCACGTGGCCGAAGAAATCATGAAAAATATCGGGTTCCACAATGTAATCAAATTCGTCAGGATTGCGTAACCAGACGGTAACCGGGAAACGACGGTTCGCCAGATGATTAAAAAACACATCATCAGGCAGCAGGCCCGGTACCGCCACGATCTGCCACCCGGTCGCTGCGCCTAGTTTGGCGTTTATTTCGTAAAATTTTGGAATGCCAGTGCTGAAATTAAGCGTTGCCAGCGAGGCTAAAAACTCGTCGCAGGCATAGCGTGGCAACAGTGCGGATTGGCGCGCATACAGGCGCTTCCACAGCGCATGTTCCGCCGCTGAATAGCCGTGCCAATCTTGATCGACGGTGTAGTCTTCGCGAATATTTTCATAGTTGCCGCGCAGCGCATGGTCAGTTTGTCCAGCCATTTTCTAGGCCTCGAGCTTCACAAGTTTTTGCTTGATGGCGCCAAAAATTGTCTCGCCATGATGGTCAAACATATCAATTGAAATCGACTCGCCAAACCTCAGGAAATCAGTTTTCGCGGCGCCCAATTCCACTTGCTCGACGAGACGCTTTTCCATAATGCACGCATAGCCGGTGGCCAGATCTTGATTCGATATCGTGCCTGAGCCAATCAGCGTGCCCGCTTTCAGTTCACGCGTCTTGGCGGCATGTGCGATGAGTTCAAACAGCGAGAATGTCATATCATCGGCGGCATTGGGATTGCCAAACCATTGGTCGCGGACATGGCATACCAAACGATAATCGAGTTTGCCCGCACCTTTTTTATCGTTCCAGGCGCCGCCCAATTCATCAGGTGTCACCGCGACCGGCGACAGCGCGTTAAGCCCCTTGCTGTTGACGAAGCCAAAGCCCTTCGCGAGTTCAGGCGGGATCAGCTTGCGAAATGAAATATCGTTGATCAGCACGACGAGGCGCACAGCTTCTGACGCCTCGGCTGGCGTGGCACCCATCCTGACATCACCCGTAATCACGCCGACTTCACCCTCCAGATCGACGCCCCAATCCTCACTGCCGACGACGATATCATCGCGAGCGCCGAGCATTGAATCGCCGCCACCCTGGTACATCAGCGGCTCGTTATAAAAACTCTCCGGTACTTTGTCGTTGCGGGCACGGCGGACGCGCTCGACATGCGATAAGTAGGCAGAACCATCCAGCCACTGGTGGGTACGCGGCAGGGGTGCCGCGATTTTGCCTTGCTCAAGCGCCGCCTGAAAGTCAAACTCCGGTCGCTCGTTGCCGCATTGCAGACCTTCGTAAGCATCTACCAGTGCGCGCTCAAGTTGATGCCAATTCTCCAGCGCATATTGCATGGATGACGCGATATCACTGACCTCAGAGTAACGTTTTAAATCGCTGCTGACGATGATCAGTGAGCCATCACGGCTGGTGGATTTGAGAGAGGCGAGTTTCATGGGTTTTTTCCTGTCGCAATAGTGGCGCTTTCGAATCCGCCCCACGCCGCGTCATAGTCAGCTTGAAGTTCAAGTGCCGCCATTGCAAATTTTGTGGTCTCAAAGGCGTAGCGGCTTTCAAACATGAACGCTAACGTATTTGCGAGATAGTGAGGCTTTAGCTCAACAGCGATGGCTTTTTCGAAGGTCGCATGATCCGGGCCATGGGCTGAAAAACTATTGTGCAGCGAGCCGCCACCGGGCAGAAATCCTTCCGCCTTTGCATCATACGCGCCGTGAATCAATCCCATGTATTCGCTCATGATGTTGCGATGAAACCACGGTGGGCGAAAAGTATTTTCAGCCACCATCCAGCGTGGCGGGAAGATGACGAAATCAACATTGGCGGCGCCCGGTGTTTCTGACGGCGAAGTGAGCACAGTAAAAATGGAGGGGTCAGGATGATCAAAACTAACCGTGTTTATCGTACTGAATCTGGCGAGATCATATTTATACGGCGTGTAATTGCCATGCCATGCGACTACATTCAGCGGTGAGCCTTTAATGTCACAAGCCCACATATTGCCGTGGAACTTGGCGATGATGGCAGTGGTGTCGGTGATTTCTTCAAACCAGGCAACGGGCGCCAGAAAATCTCTTGCATTCGCCAGGCCATTGGCGCCAATCGGGCCGAGCTCGGGCAATCGCAACGGAGCTCCGTAGTTTTCGCAAATATAGCCGCGCACTAAGTTTTCAGCTTCGGTGATTTCCACGCGAAATTTGATGCCGCGCGGGATCACCGCGATTTCACCCGGCGAGACTTGCAGAATGCCAAACTCGGTTTTGAGTTGTAGCGTGCCCTGCTGCGGTACGATCAGCATTTCGCCATCGGCATTACAAAAGCAGTTTTTCATCGACTGGTTGGCGACATAGAGATGTATCGCTACACCACGCTGCAAGCGCGCATCGCCATTGGTGGCGATCGTCATCAGGCCGTCGATGAAATCGGTTGGTTGGGCGGGAATCTTAAACGGATTCCAGCGCAACCGATTGGGTGGTGTTGTCACTTCCGCGCAAGGTGCGGTGCGGATCAGCTTGTTCTCAATTTTTTGATACGGCGAATGCGCGGCCGATGGTCGCAGGCGATATTGCCAGGAGCGCAAATTTTCGTGACGCGGCACCGTAAATGCGCTGCCTGAAACCTGCTCGGCATATAAACCGTGTGGTGCGCGTTGCGGCGAATTTTGTCCGTGTGGCAGAGCGTCGGGAACCGCTTCTGTTGCAAACTCATTGCCGAAACCAGATTGATATTTCAGAGCAGTATTTTTCATATTTAATTTAAGCTAAAGTCTAGCAATGGAGCGGATTTCAAAGCATTTTTGCTTGAAGAGACTCTCCAGTGCTTGGGTTTATTAAATTACACCGCGCGCTATTTGATCCGCTTCAATCGCCTCGAACAAGGCCTTGAAATTGCCCTCGCCGAAGCCGTCATTGCCTTTACGTTGAATCACCTCGAAAAATATCGGTCCGATCACGGTGTCTGTAAAAATTTGCAGCAATTTATCCTCATTTGATTCTTTGTCCAATCCTTCGCCGTCGATCAAAATTTTATTTTTCTGCAGCCGCGCCAGATCCTCGCGGTGATTAACCACACGTCTATCGACCAGTGAATAATAGGCGTCCGGTGTATCCAGAAATTTCACGCCAGTGGCACGCAGCGCTTCGATGGTCGCATAAATATCCGCACAGGCGAGCGCAATGTGCTGGATGCCCTCGCCGTTATAGGCATCGAGATATTCCTGGATTTGCGATTTTTTATCCGACGGCTCGTTAATCGGGATACGAATTTTTCCGCATGGGCTGGTCAGCGCGCGTGAGGTCAATCCGGTTTTCTTCCCTTTTATGTCGAAGTAGCGAATCTCACGGAAATTAAACAGTTTTTGATAAAACTCTGCCCACGTATCCATGCGGCCGATGTAAACATTGTGCGTCAGATGATCAACGTACTGCAGGCCCACGCCTTTTGGATTCTGGTCGGCGCCCTCAATGGGCTGGAAATCAACATCATAAATGGTGCGCGGCCCGTAACGATCAATCAAATACAGGAGTGAACCGCCAATACCCTGAATGGCTGGAATGTTTAATTCCATTGGCCCAACCGGCCCGTCATAAGCTTTTGCGCCCAAGGCGAGGGCGCGTTTAAACGCAGTTGCGGCATCTTTTACGCGAATCCCGAATGCGCAGGCGGAAGGTCCGTGTACGCGGGCGAACGATTGCGCAAAACTGTCTTTTTCTGCGTTGACGAGGAAATTGATGTCGCCTTGCTTGTAAAGCGTTACATCTTTGGAGCGATGCTTCGCGACGGCTACAAAACCCATGCTTTCAAACAATCGGCCCAGCGCTTTGACGTCTGGTGCGGTGTATTCTACAAACTCAAAGCCATCGGTACCCATGGGGTTGGCCAACGGGTTATCGATAGCGTTTTCGCCTGCATTCTTTGTCTGTTCAGTTGCCGCGTTATTTGCAATATCCATTTTTACTCCTGCGTGAAGTCAGCGCTATTGGTCAAGCATCCCCAGGCCATATTTTCAGCCGGAACACGAAACAAAAACTCAGATTAGATGTCATAGTGTCTAGCTGCATAATTGCTAGGCCAGCAGCGTTGCGTTGTGAGCAGCAACTAGGCAGCAATTTTTGTCAGAGGTATGGGCAAATCGCTTGTAACAACGTTCAAGCAAGATTATCCAAGCACGCTAGAATGTTTGGAAAGCGTGAGAGCCGCGCCGTTTGACGACGACCCACAGGTCGCACCGAAAATGGCTGCGTTGATTGATGTGCGTTATTGGGTGGAGGTGTGACATGAACCAGAGTTTACTTAAATTCGGCAAGTTATGTTCATTGGATAGGGTCAAGTGGTCCGCGAAGCTGACAATCACGGCTGCGGCGATATTGCTGACCGGTTGTGCGTCGATGAATAGCGGGCCAGAGTCGCCGCCGCTATCGCTGGATCAGATTGTTGAGCTGGCGAAAGCCGGTAAAGATGCGCCCACCATCATTAATGAAATCAAAGTTACGCGAACCACCTATGATGTTGCCGCAAGTCAGTATGCGAAATTATCGCGAGATGGCGTGCCTGATGCGGTGCTTGATTTTATGCAGCAAGGCCAACTAAAAATGGCTGAAAGAGAAGGTCGTCGCGAAGCGCGTGAAGATTTATGGCTTTATGGCCGGGGATTTGGCTACGGGTTTGGTTATGGCTACGGCGGCGTGTGGGCACCAAGGCCTTATGTGGTTTATGTAAGCGGCAGAGCTTATTCAAAAACGTACTAGCCAGGTGAGCGGCCATATGTAATCAAGGCGCGACCCTTCTCAGGGTTCGCGCTTCTTCCCGCGCCGCGAGTACGTGCGGCTTGGGAAATAACACATCCGTTTTTCCCAGCGATGCCTTGACTGATGGCGCCAGAAGCTAATGATGTTTGGGCGCTATATTGGCAAACAAGTCGAACTAAAAAACGCACGCGCGTTGCAATATTTGAGCCTCTTGCTTAATTCAGACCACGCCAGCGCATCAGCCAGTATGATGGCCACGTGGGTGGCTTTGCTTTGGGTGCCGTCTTTAATCTGATGGCGACAACTGGTGCCATCGGCAATAATCATGGTTTGTGCGCCGGCTTGGCGTACTAAAAATTCCTCAAACAGAAACGCGTTGGTGGCGAGTTGTTCCGCCTCGGAGCCTGGAAACATCGCCATAGATTTACCGCGTAGCGTGAGTAAATACAAGGGCTCCAGGCAGACTATCGTAATCCTATGTTTCACCGAGGGCATCTGGGCATCCATCGTGGTTCGCGCGTGGGCTTTGGCCTGATCGACCATGCTGGTGTACAGAAAAGTGCGACCGCAGCCGAGCAGGCGTGATTGGTCAGGGTCGGCGGCGATATGTGCGGTGTGGCCTGCGGTGCTCAAAAATTCGGTGTGCGGCGCCCCGATTTTCCGGTTCGAAATAGTTGTTGAAAGTGTCCGCCAAAAGCACCACTTCGAGCACCGCTTCGAGCGTCACTTCGCAGCGTTCGCGCTGGTTGCTTTTGCCGATAGCAGATATCTGCGCGGTAAAAAGTTGTCAGGCCCACCGCAGTAGCGTGGGCTTCGCGGAAAACCCGGGTATCTGCTTGCTGACCCATGCAGCAACAGAGATAACCTCGCGTAGTTTCAATATCTACGGGGTTGTCGAGGCGATTGGCGCGTAGCGTGTCAAGTAGGCCACCAACTTGTCCTGCCACCTGTAGCGGTGCGCCCTTTTATAGTGACGCAAAATTTCAATGTTCATTTTTACCATATCCACCTTAGTGGGACATTCTCGCTTGCGACCTTTGCAGGAAACGCATAAAGCCAGTATGGATACCTGGGGCACAAATTTCAGATGCTTAACCGGTGGATGCATATCAATACTAAATCTATGTTTTTGGAGGATGCTAAGGGATAATCCGCCCGAAAAAGCAATAACAGTATCAAGAATGTTGCTAATTTTGAACAAAAGCTGGGGCAAAGTTGTAGAACAATACTGGAGTACATTTAAGTTAAATCAATATCAATGAAATAAACGCGATAGCGGTGCAAGATTCAAAGCCGAGCCACCCACAAGGTAAATCGTCATACAGGTCTGCAGCAGCTTGCGTGCTTTGCCTAATCGGGCCCTTAATTAAAATATCAGTTTTATTTCAATTCCGCTAACCACCTAAATTTCTCTCAGGAGTGAACGATGAACCCAGCAACGCACCCAAGCCAACGAGCCGCCGGCAGACATTTTTTGCAGATTCCAGGCCCTTCGGCTGTGCCAGACAGAATTTTGCGCGCAATCGATCAACAAGTCATTGACCACCGTGGCCCGGAATTTAGCGCGCTGGGTCTGGAAGTATTGGCGGGCGTGAAAGCTATTTTCCAAACGGTGCATCCGGTCATTATCTATCCATCCTCGGGCACGGGTGCCTGGGAGGCGGCGTTGGTGAATACGCTCAATGCGGGCGATGCAGTATTGATGGTTGAGACCGGCCATTTTGCGGCGCTGTGGCAAAAAATGGCCGTCAAGCTTGGCTTGAAGCCGGAATTTCTGGGCGGCGATTGGAGCCGTGGTATCAGCGCAGCGGAAATTGAAGCACGCCTCAATGCGGATACGCAACACGTGATCAAAGCAGTCTGTGTCGTGCATAACGAAACCTCGTCGGGCGTGACCTCCAACATTGCCGCGGTGCGCCGTGCGATGGATTCGGCAAAGCATCCGGCATTGTTGATGGTCGATACAATTTCGTCGCTTGGTTCAATCGAATACCGGCATGACACCTGGGGTGTCGATGTCACTATTGGCGGCTCGCAAAAAGGCATGATGTTGCCGCCTGGCCTAAGTTTTAACGCAATCTCGCCCAAAGCATTGGCCGCAAGTAAAACCGCGACATTGCCGCGCGCTTATTGGGCATGGGATGACATGCTTGAAACCAATAAGACCGGTTTTTTCCCCTACACGCCCGCGACTAATTTGCTTTATGGATTGCGCGAAGCCATCAAAATGTTAAACGAGGAAGGTTTGCATAATGTTTTCGCGCGGCATGACCGCCATGCAGAAGCGACCCGCCGTGCCGTGCGTGCATGGGGCCTCGAAATTTTATGTGCAAACCCGGATGAATATTCATCAGTGGTCACGGCGGTGGTATTGCCCGCTGGCCACGATGCTGATCGGCTTCGGGAGATTATTCTCAATAATTTCAATATGTCGCTAGGAATGGGTCTCGCGAAATTAAAGGGCAAGGTTTTCCGTATTGGCCATCTTGGCGACTTCAATGATCTCACCCTGATGGCGGCGCTTGCAGGTGTCGAAATGGGGCTTGAACTGGCTGGTGTGCCGCACAAAAAAGGTGGCGTTGACGCCGCCATGCAGTATTTGGCTGAGTGCGCCAAATCGGCTGCTTCTCATGCTGAGCCTGCCAAAAAAGCGGCTTGATAGTAAGGTGAATTTGGTATCGTAAGTTCGCACTGTAATTTTTTAACATGCCGCCACAGAGCGGCTGGCGGACTTTCCCAAGTTCACATTTTCAAAAACGATAGGCGGAATGTAGTAAATTTATTTCGCCTGTATTGCCCGGTTTGCCCATACCGCTTTCCGAGCAATCGCCTCATTTGCAAACGGGCCGCCGTCATTTTGGCTGCATTGACGCTACCGTTTGCATCACTGTCCAGCTAGGCGCTCGGTCAGGTGGCCGCCCTAACGTGATTTAACAAGCTTGCGCTGGAGTAAACGGTTCCCGGCAGGTGGTGGACCAGACGCTCTCGCGCGTCCGATGATTGCAAAGGCCGCCACGGCGCTCGGCCAAACCATGATTATCGAAAACATGCGCGGCCCAGCGGGCACCTTGAGAGCGACCGCTGCGCCCCCCGCCGGACAAGATAGCAACACTTTTCCTCGTTGCCATTCACCACACCATAGCGGCATCGCTCTACGCGAATAAACCCCACAAGCGGGAACAGAATTTTGTGCCGATTACGGTGTTCGCGTATGCGCCGCACGCGGTCGTGCTGCATCACAGTTCGGCTTTGAGACCGTGGACGACCTAGTGAAATACGCCAAAGCCAATCCTGGCAAATTGAATTTTGGCCCGGCCGGCAACATCAAGGCATTACGCGACCCGGAGACCCTGAAAATTTGGTTATTGCAGGGTGCAACCGTGAGTGCGCAGAGCCCGAAAGAATTTGTGACTTTCATCAGCAGCGAAATTACCAAATGGGCCAAAGTGGTTAAAGACGCAAATATTAAAATCGACAATTAAGTATGAAGTAAAACCAGATGGTATGAATTCAACGTGCATTCGCCGAATATCTGAACTCAAAAATAAACGCCGCGCCACAGACAAAAATAAGTTTGTGGCGCGGCGTTTATTTTGATAGATCAAGCATTAGCAGGGTTCTTTAGCTTAATTGCTTCCACAGGACCCGCCACTGCAGGCGTTTCAATATGATGAAACATCCGCGCATAACGCGTCCGTCTTTGCAAATAAACGCTAATTCTACGATTTCAGACCCGGTGTGGTTGGTCGCGCTGAGGCTCAACATATAGCCGCCGAGCTCTACTTTACGCATACTTTCCAGCGCGGTGACGATGCCCTCGCGGGTCGGCTTGTTGCCTGCGCGTTTGATGGCTTCAACCATGACGCGTGCGTTGATGTAACCCTCCATTGCCGAATAGGTTAGCGGCAATTTGTATTCGGCTGCGAGCTTTTGGAAATCGTTGGCGATGGCGGTGGCAACCGAATCCGGAGACGGAAATACCTGTGTGACAATCACGCCACGTGCGACCTCGCCGAGTTCTTTGACATACGCGTTCGAACTGGTGTTGGACAGCGACAAAAATCGTCCGCTGTAGCCTGCCACGCGTAACGCCTTGATCAACGTTGCACAAGCTTTCGGCACACAAATACCAATGACTGCATCCGGCCTCGCGGCAAGAACTTTTACAACGACTTCATCCACTTTAAAATCGCCGCGTGGAATGGTCGTCGAGACGGCGGCGTCAAGTTTGGCCATCCTCATGCCTTCTTTAAAGCCTTCAAACGCATCTTACCCAAACGCATCATCGGTATAAACCGTGGTAATTCTGGACGCACCCTGTGCAACCAGCTGGCCAATCGCGCGTTCGACTTCCAACCGGTACGGCGGGCGCAAATTAAAAAAGTAGCGCTTTGCCGGCGTGTGCAACGCAACCGAGCCGCCGACGTAGCCCAACACCGGCACCTTGTTGTCGGTGGCCACCGGGATTATCGCTTCGGCATTTGCCGTGCCTCTGCCCAGCATAATAGTCAGCACGCCTTTGTTGACGGCCAGTTCGGTCGCATTGGTCACGGTGATTTTGGGATCGCATTTATCGTCTAGGCTTACTAATGTGATTTGGCGGCCACCGATGCCGCCGGCTTTGTTGATCTTGTCAAAATAGGCTTTGGCTGGGTCGGTCATCTCCTTCACGCCCGCCGCCTGCACGCCGGAAAAATCAGCGGTCTGGCCCACCGGGATTTCAGTTTTGCTCACACCCTGCGCCAGCGCTCCGGTGATGTGCGCGCTGACCGAACACGCTGCAAAGATCACGAGTGAGAGTGAAAGCAGGGAGGTTTTCCCCGTGCGGTTGGATGTGCTGTTCAATAAGCGGCTAATTGTACAAAGTTGAGGTTTCATTTGTTTCTCCAGGCATTAAATAAACATTTTTTCTTAAAACCACAACGACTAAGCATTTAACTATGGCGATGTGACGTTTTGCCTGAATTGCCCAATTCTGATGTGGCGTTTTGTCAAAAACTTTTGAGTCATGCATCAAAGTCGCCGTAGTCCACTAGAATATGGGCAGATTTATAAAAAACCAAAATCAGAAAGAGGCAAACATGGGTGCTGCATGCTGAACATTGTCCAGGCTGTTGACCGCGTGGTGCCGGAGCGCTATTGGGCGTGGGCGAGTTGCATCATTCTTGCTGCAATCGGTTTCGCGTTGATGCTGGTGCATCCTTGGTGGCTGTGGCCTGCGCTGGCGTTTGCCTTGTTGAGCGCGGTGGGCATCATTGATTACTCACAAACGCGTCAGGCGATTCGTCGCAATTACCCGGTGATCGCGCATTTCAGGTTTATCTTTGAATTTATTCGCCCGGAAATTCGTCAGTATTTTATTGAGGCCGATACCGAAGAGCTGCCGTTTTCCCGTGCTCAGCGTTCAATTGTTTATCAGCGCGCAAAACACGAAAGCGACAAGCGACCGTTTGGTACGCAGTTGAATGTCTACGAAAGCGGCTACGAATGGATGAATCATTCGATCGCACCGGTTGACATCAAAAGCCATGATTTCAGGCTGACCATCGGTGGGCCGGATTGTTTGCTGCCGTATTCAGCCAGCGTGTTCAATATTTCGGCGATGAGTTTCGGTGCGCTTTCAGCTAATGCCATCATGGCGCTGAATGAAGGCGCGGCGCAGGGCAATTTTTTTCACGATACCGGCGAAGGCTCGATATCGCAGTATCACTTGCGACAAACAACAGGGGCCAACGCGGGCTCGGGCGGTGGCGCGATTGTTTGGGAGCTGGGCTCAGGCTATTTCGGCTGCCGCGCGCCAGACGGCGGCTTTGATGCGGCCAAATTCGCCGAAAATGCGAACAGCGAACAGGTCAAAATGATTGAGATCAAGCTGTCGCAAGGGGCCAAACCCGGGCATGGCGGGGTATTGCCGGGTGCAAAAGTGACCATGGAAATTGCCGCCGCGCGCGGCGTGCGCATGGGCGAAGACTGCGTGTCTCCGGCTAAACATTCCGCGTTCTCCACGCCGCTGGAATTGCTCGGCTTTGTTAAAAAATTGCGCGAATTATCCGGTGGTAAGCCGGTCGGCATCAAGCTGGCGATTGGCCATCCGTGGGAGCTGTTTGCGATCGTGAAAGCGATGCTGCAAACCAATATCACGCCCGATTTTATTGTCGTCGATGGTGGCGAAGGCGGGACCGGCGCAGCGCCGCTGGAATTCACCGATCACGTCGGCGCACCGCTGCGCGAAGGCCTGATGCTGGTACACAACACGCTGGTGGGGGTGGGCTTGCGCGATCGCATCAAGATCGGTGCATCCGGCAAAATCGTCACTGCATTCGATATTGCCCGCATCATCGCCATGGGCGCGGATTTTTGCAATGCCGCCCGTGGATTCATGTTTGCGCTGGGCTGCCTGCAAGCGCAGACCTGTCACACCGGAAACTGCCCGACGGGGGTGACCACGCAAGACCCCAGGCGCATGCGCGCACTGGTGGTGCCAGACAAAGCCGAGCGTGTATTCCAGTTTCACAAAAATACCCTGGTCGCGCTGAAAGAATTGCTCGCCGCGGCGGGCTTGCATCACCCCAATGAGCTTGGGCCGGAACACATTATCCGCCGGGTTTCGGCCACTGAAGTTCGTTCAATTGCTGCGCTCCACACCTGGGTGCCTCATGGCGAGCTACTCAGCAGCGTGCCATCGCATCCCGTATTCAAGGTGTTTTGGGAAGTATCGCGCGCCGATACGTTTGCCGCGCCGCCAAATGTGTTGAACTCGTTGGGGTCGAAGGAGCGGTAATGGTCATGCGATCTAAAATGGGCGCCAGGTGACGTGGCGCGCGTGTGGTGTGGGCCAGTTGCGAAACACGCAGATCGTGGCCAGGGCTTCTACGAGTCACTCGCGCCGGGTGCCAAGCCGCGCTTTGCTAGCGTGCTGACGGCGACGCATGGGCCTGGGACTTTGGCTCATCGCGCATTTTGCCTAGCAGGTTGAGATCAATCGCAAGACCAATCAATGCGTATGCCGGCCACCTATCGTCGCAACAAAGCCTGCCCCCACAATCATTGCGCCGCCGATCCAGTCTTGCGTTCTGGTCACTTCGTCGGCCAAATAGTGAGCCGCAATCGCGGCGACAATGAGTTCAAACAAGAGGATAACCGCCGCGCGGTTGGCGCTGACTTTGGCAAGGCCGTATTGCAAGGTCACGCTGGTGATCAGCAGGACGATGCCGATGATGCCAATCAATAACGCGTGCGGTTCGGCGCTGGGCAGCCATGCCGCGGCGACGGGGATTTTCCAGAGCGCCACGGTGAGTGCGACCAGTGCCACGCCAATCGCCCCGGCCAGCGATTTGGCTTCAGGCGAGGCGTTGGTGGTGCGCTTGACCAGCACGTTTGAGAGCGCAAATGCAAACCCTGCCGCCAGGCCCAGCCATTCATAGGCATTTCGCGGCGCGGGCAGGCCAAGCTCGGGACGCCACAACATGACGAACGCGCCGGTCATCGCCATGGCCATGGTGGCATAGCCCGCCCCGGTTAATTTCTCTTTCAACATCCACCGCGCGAGTGGCACCGTCCACAGCGGTGCCAAATAAAACAGCAGGACGATGCGGACCACCTCGGCTTCCATGACGGCGACCAGATAGCACACGTTGGTCAGGCCCATCGCCAGGCCAATGGCAATCATCCATTTCAGATTGGGCAAAAATTCTTGCCACGCGCGGTGGAATACGACCGCACCCACGGCCACCGTTACCGCGTAGCATAAAAAAGTGGCCACCGGCACTGCAAGCCCGCCCGCTTGCATGAGGCGAAACGGATACCAGAGGATGCCCCATGAGGTCGCGCCGACAAGCAATGCGAATATGGGAATGAGCGCCGGGCGCGTACTGACACGTGATGTTGAGTTTGGAATCAAGGCGGGAACCTTATAATGATATTTTTGGTTAGCCTCTACCGGCCCCATCATTTTAACAACCTCATTCGCGATGTCTACTAGCGCACCACTCATATTTACCGGCGAACGATTTCTACCCAACGAGGCGGGTGAAATGTGGGCGGAGCACTGGCATCGCTATCATGCCATTCAGCGTCTGGCGGCGGATAAACGGGTGCTGGATGTGGCTTGCGGCGAAGGCTATGGCAGCGCGCTTCTGTCGCGCTTTGCTACCGAAGTGAGCGGTGTGGATATTTCGAGCGAGGCGATCGCGCATGCGACCCATGCATATTCAAAACAGACAAATCTTAAATTTTTTGCAGCAAGTTGCACCAATCTGCCGTTCGCAGATAATTCATTTGAGGTGGTGGTGTCGTTTGAAACCATTGAGCATATCGTCGAACATGTTGCGTTTCTAAACGAAATCAAACGCGTATTGACGCCTGATGGCTTGCTGATTATTTCGTCGCCAAATAAAGCCGAGTATTCGGATGCGCGTCATTTTGCAAACGAGTTTCATGTAAAGGAGCTGTACCGCGACGAGCTGGCGATGCTGATTTCAACGCGTTTTCCGTATGTGCGCTGGCACCTTCAGCGCAATGGTTTTTATTCGCTGATTACGCCTGAACATGACGCAAGGGCGCGATCAAACGCTAGCATTGGCGGGCTTCAAGGAGCATTATTGCCTGAAGATGCGCATGTAATAACGGTCTCAAAAAAAGCACCTCAAACCCACGCCGTATCGCTTCCAGCGCTATATTTTTTAGTGTTGGCCAGCGCGGATCCGGCCACGCTTGAACATGCCGTAATCGGCACTTCAGTGTTTGGCGACGTTGAGGAATTTGCGATGAACGACTACAAAAAAATTTACCGCGATCTGGTGTCGCTATCCGCAAAACATCAGGCTTTGCACGATGAAATTGCAATCCTAAATGCGCAAAATGCGCGGCTTAACCAACAACTTTCTGCCCTGCAAAATGCCGCGCCAAACGGCGCAAAAATCGGCGTGCAAAATACCGTACAAGCGCCCCCATCAACCCAATTGATGAAACCTGATTCATGGTTTACGCGACTGATCAGAAATCTCACCACCTAATTTGCGCTGCTTGCTTTTCATCCCTAAATCGCCGACTAACTTCCGACAATAAAGTAAATATGAACCTCCAACAATTGCAAACCACCATTGAATCTCTTTGGGAAATCCGTGCCGATTTAAATCCGCTCACCCACAAAACCAATAGCGCCGTCGAGGCCGTACAGCACGCGATTGACAAGCTGGACGCGGGTGAGCTGCGCGTGGCTGAAAAAATAAACGGCGAATGGGTCACGCACCAATGGTTGAAGAAAGCGGTACTGCTGTCGTTCCGGTTGAGCGATAACGCGATCATGGGCGCTGAAAATGCCGCGGCAATATCCAGCGGATTTCCGCGATTTTTTGATAAGGTGCCGACCAAATTTTCCAATTTTACCGACGCAGATTTTAAGGCGGGCGGCTATCGCGTGGTGCCGCCTGCCGTGGCGCGGCGTGGCGCGTTTATTGCAAAAAATGTGGTGCTGATGCCATCGTATGTCAACATCGGCGCGTATGTGGACGAGGGCGCCATGGTCGACACGTGGGCGACGGTCGGCTCGTGTGCGCAGATCGGAAAAAATGTCCATTTGAGCGGCGGCGTGGGCATCGGCGGCGTGCTTGAGCCGTTGCAAGCGAACCCGACCATTATTGAAGATAATTGCTTCGTCGGCGCCCGCTCTGAGGTCGTCGAGGGTGTAATTGTCGGCGAAGGTTCGGTGATTTCGATGGGTGTTTTTATTGGCCAGTCAACAAAAATATACAACCGCGCCACCGGTGAAGTAAGCTATGGAAAAGTGCCGCCTTATTCGGTGGTGGTGTCGGGCAGCCTGCCGTCGCCGGATGGAAAGTACAGTTTGTATTGCGCCGTGATCGTCAAACAGGTCGACGCACAAACGCGATCTAAGACCAGCATCAATGAATTACTCCGGGCGTAATTTTCAGCTTGATTGTTGACACCATAAAATCAGTCAAACATTAATTTCAGGGGAACCAACATGGCAGATGAGTCATTGGCGCAAGCCGCACAGAGCGAAGCGGCCTCGGCTGCGCCGAGTTTTGAGGTGCCTGAAAAGCTGATGCTTCGGCTGTTCCGCCTGATGGCCGAAAAATCTGCATCGGATGTTTTTATTTCAGCCGGCACCACGCTGCACATTAAAATCGACGGACTGGCCGCGCCCATCAACGCACAGATCATGACGCCGCCCGCGATCAAAACACTGGTGTATGACATTCTCACGCCTGAGCAAATTAAAACCTTTGAGACCGAGAAAGAACTCAATTGCTCCATCGCGATGCAGGGCATTGGCAGCTTCCGGGTGAACGTGTTCTGGCAGCGCGGCTCGATTGCCTGCGTCGTGCGCTTTATTCGTCTGGATATTCCGACCATGCAGGAACTCCAGCTGCCGAATGTGCTGTCGCAGGTAATTATGGAAAAACGTGGCCTGGTGCTGGTGGTCGGTGCCACCGGCTCCGGCAAATCAACATCGCTTGCGTCGATGATCGATTACCGCAATCAAAAAGTAGCCGGGCATATTCTGACGTTTGAAGACCCGATTGAGTATTTGTTCAAAAGCAAAAAATCGATCATCAATCAGCGTGAAGTCGGCGTCGATACGCTGAGTTTCCCGGTGGCACTCAAAAACGCGATGCGCCAGGCACCTGATTGTATTTTGGTCGGCGAAATTCGCGATGTGGAAACCATGAAAATGGCGATGATGTATGCGCTGTCGGGCCATCTATGTTTGGCCACGCTGCACGCAAATAACAGCTATCACGCGCTTAACCGGATCATCAATTTTTTCCCGCTCGACCAGCGCGAAGTTTTGCTGGGCGATCTGGCGGTGTCACTCAAATGCATCATCTCGCAGCGTTTGGTCAAAAATCTCGAAGGTGCTAGAACACCGGCGGTTGAAGTATTGATGAATACGCAAAACATTGCCGATCTGATTACCGGGGGCGAAATCCGCGAGATTAAGGAAGCGATGGAAAAGTCATTGACGCCTGGCTCACAGACGTTTGAACAGGATCTGTTCCGACTTATCAAGGCGCGAAAAATCAGTATCGAAGAGGCCATGCTCAATGCTGATTCCGCCACCAATTTGTCGCTATTGGTGGGCAATGCCGGGATGATGGAAAGCCACAAAGTTTCCGATATGCCGTCGCGCGGCGGAGCAGGCGGCCCCAACTTTAGTGAATTCAAAATCAGATAGCGCATGCCTCAATTAAGCGAGGCAACCGCCAAGCCCGTGACGGTCAGGTTTATTGAGCAACGCGACCGCGCGCAATGGCAGACGATGTGGGACGGCTACCACGCGTTCTATGGCCGCCCGAATTTCTCGATGGAAATTACCGAAACCACGTGGTCGAGATTCTTTGATCCCGCCGAGCCGGTTTACGCTTTGGTGGCGGAACAAAGTGACCAATTGCTCGGACTGACCCACTATCTTTTTCATCGCAGCACCACGCTGATTAATCCCAGCTGTTATCTGCAAGATTTATTCACGATTGAGGCCGCGCGCGGACACGGGGTGGGTCGCGCGCTGATTGAAGCGGTGCGTGATCAAGCCACGATCGCGGGCGCTGCCCGTTTGTATTGGCAGACGCACGAAACCAACCATACCGCGATGAAGCTCTATGACAAGCTCGCCGAGCGCACCGGGTTTTTGGTTTATCGCGTGCCGCTGTGAGTACATTATTGCTGACGGCATCTAATTTATGCGAGCGGGTGTACAAAGCCTAATATAGACGGCTATCCGCAGCCATAAGTGCTTCAAACGCCGCTCTGGTATTGCACGTTCAAAGTAAAATTGTAAAACGCAGCCGCCCAGTTGCCGCTTTTCGTTCTATGACCTCAGCTCGCACCTCCATTTCTGCAATTCATCGTTTCGTGCTTTCTCGCGCGTGGTTCGGTTTGTAGACTGTGAACTTCTTATAAGGGAGATCACATGAATATCAGCACACCATTAATTCGTCATCGTTTGATTGCCGCCGCCGTTTCCACCGCGATGGGCTGCGCATTAATTGCGGCACCGGCTTTTGCCGCCGATGGTGAAGGTTCAAAAACAAAAACCAGCTGGTCATGGAGTTTCGGAAATTCCGTTTTTCACAATACCCGCTACGGCGAAAACCGAACCAAAGGTTCTGGCGTCATCAAAGAAGAATCGCGGGCGGTGAGCAATTTTTCACAGCTCACCTTATCGCTGCCGGCGATCATCACGCTATCGCAAGGCCCTACGGAATCGCTGACCATCACCGCGGATGACAATATTCTGCCGCTGCTGAGTACGCGGGTGGTCAACAATGAACTGGTGGTAGAGGGCGATAGAAATCGCGGCTTCTCGACGACAAAGGAAATCAGGATTCGGCTCACGGTCAAATCTCTAAACAGCCTCAAGATCAAGGGATCAGGCGATGTGTTTAGCGAGCAGTTCAAGGGCGACAAACTCGACATTGCCATCGAAGGTTCCGGCGACGTAAAGTTCAAGGAAATTCACGCGGATCAACTGAGGATTGCGATTACGGGTTCGGGTGATGTGGCGATTGGTAATGTTGAAAGCCAATCCATCGAGTCGAAAATTCAAGGCTCCGGTGACATCAGGTTTGGCGCGCTGCGGGCAGGGCAGGTCAGCATCACGCTGAATGGCTCGGGTGATGTTTCAGCGGCGGGAAGCGCAGATAAAGTAGCCATCGAGATTTCAGGCAGCGGCGATGTGCACGCCCGCAAGCTGATCGCCCGCGAGGTGGACGTGAAGGTGTTGGCGTCAGGTGAGGCGGACGTACACGCGACTGAAAAAATCACGGCGCGCGTGCTCGGCTCGGGTGAAATTCGTTATGCGGGCTCGCCGAAGAAGGTTGACCGGGCGGTGAAAGGTTCAGGATCGATTGAAGCGATTTGATTGCCGACAACAGGCTAATATTTCGCTCATGATTTGATTATCTAAACCGGAACATCAATACTAGCGCGCACCGTGCACTACCCGAATAACACGTCCGAGGTTGCGTTAGTATTGATGATCGCGCAGTCGCCCTGCTGCCGACTCGCGCCCGCCTGATGCAGGCTGCACCAAGCCCGCGCGGCCAAGTCCGAACGGGGGCATATTTACATAAATATTTTCGTAGCCGCCCGGTTTGACGGCATAGGTTTCATGCCAGATGCCGACGCTGCCATCCGTGCCCACCGCTTTATTGAACGCTTGCCAGGCTGGTAAATGCGCCGCGTCGCGCATTTTTGCGTAAGCCAATAATTGATCCATCGAACGCCAATATTGCACCATGATGGTCGTGCGTCCGTACCAGCTTTCCGCATGCAGAAACCCCAGCTCAGGTTGCCGATAAAGCTCGACCAACATTTTGGGCATGGCCATAAAAACCGGTAGCCATTTATAAAATTTTAGCGGCTGATTAACCCGCAAACCAATCAGAAAAACCACAAATTCGCCATCAAGATTTGCGGTGAGACGTTGTGAACTTATCATGGTGTTTGCAGACCTTGTGTGTGGTTTTAAGTGCGAGCCAATCTACGCGTTGTAAGCATCTGGAAAATAGCGCTCCATTAGCGAGTCCGGTCGCAGTGGCGCAGTAAACCCGAATTGTGCATACAGGCCGTGGGCGTTACGGGTCGCCAGGGTAGTCCTCCGCAGCCCCTGGAGGTTGGGGTGTGCAATGATCGCCCGCATCAGTTCGCCGCTATAACCTTTTCCGCGATATTTAGGCAGCACAAATACATCCCCCAAATTGGCAAACGTCGCATAGTCGCTAATTACTCGCGCGAAAGCGACTTGCGCTGAACCGACATAGCCACCAAAGCAAAGGGAATTTTTCATTGCGCGCTCAAGCGTGGCGAACGGAATATTTTTCGCCCATGTCGATTGTTCGGCAAGAAATCGATGAATAAGCGCGATGTCTAATTCTGTTTGTTCGGTGCTAATGCGAAAAGCGGCCATGGATGAACTTAATATGAGTTTGTAGTGAGTGATTCGCAAGTCCGATGGCCATGCTGCTTGTCGCCGCAATCACCAGTTTGTATTGTCAACCTCGTTCGGTCACACTTTTCTCATCCGAAAAAGCGGGCAAATCCACCACTGGCGTAGCTTTCCAGCCTTTGGCGCGATGTTCCGCAATCACTGTCGTGAATACGCCGCCGCGCACCCAAAACTTTGCCGTCAATCTTGCGAAGCGTGGCTTGGTCGCTGCCACAATGTCGTCCAAAATTTCATTGGTGACTGCTTCGTGAAATTTACCCTCATCGCGAAATGACCAGATGTAAAGCTTCAAACTTTTTAGCTCTACGCATAATTTGTTCGGGATGTAATCCAGATAGAGCGTAGCGAAATCGGGTTGGCCGGTTTTCGGGCACAGGCAGGTGAATTCGGGGATTTGCATGTGGATCAAAAAATCGCGATGCGGCGCGGGGCTGATAAACACTTCCAATGCCTTGGCCGCTTGTGTCGTGGGCATGTCACCTAATTGGGTAAGGTGAGCCGCCCTTTCTTTGCTGGTCAACGACTTAGCGGATTTTGTTGATGTTTTTTCTGTTTTACGATGGTTTGTCATGGCGGCCAAAATGGGAAATAGGGGGTGCATTACGTTAGAATTCATTATTATATTTCATCAAACCCGCCATGCTCCATGCTGCTGGCGGGTTTTCATCATTAAAGCAGTCGCTGTTGAAGGAAATTAAGTTGCGTCTCACTCAGATCAAACTTGCGGGTTTCAAATCTTTTGTTGACCCCACCACCATTGCCGTGCCCGGCCAGTTGGTCGGCGTTGTTGGTCCGAATGGTTGCGGCAAATCGAACGTGATTGACGCGGTTCGCTGGGTGCTCGGTGAATCGTCGGCTAAAAATTTGCGCGGTGAAAAAATGGAGGACGTCATTTTTAACGGCTCCGCGCAGCGTAAACCGGTCGCGCGTGCGAGTGTGGAACTGGTATTCGATAATTCACTTGGCCGCATCGGCGGGCAGTGGGGCCAATACGCGGAGCTGAGCGTGAAGCGCGTGCTGTCGCGCGACGGCAATTCGGATTACTACATCAACGGCCAGCATGTGCGCCGTCGGGACATTACCGACGTGTTCCTGGGTACCGGTCTGGGCCCGCGTGCTTACGCGATTATCGAGCAGGGCATGATTTCGCGTGTGATTACGTCCAAGCCGGAAGAATTGCGGATATTTCTGGAAGAGGTCGCCGGCGTTTCGAAATATCGTGAACGTCGTCGCGAAACCGAATCGCGGCTGGAAGATTCAAAAGAGAATTTGAACCGGGTAGATGACATCCGTGGAGAGCTCAATAAGCAAGTCGAAAAGCTCGCTGCGCAGGCGGAAGTCGCGGCGAAATACAATGAATTTGTGGGTGAATTAAAGCTCAATGAAAATTTGTGGGCATTCACCAAGCAACGCGAAGCGCTCGCATCCAAGCTGCGCTATGCGAATGAAATTATTAAAACCGAAATCGGTTTTGAAGGCGAAACCGCCAAGCTGCGCGAAGCAGAAGCCGCACTCGACAAGCTGCGTCAGGATTATTACGCCGAGACCGATGCGCTGACCAATGCGCAGGCAGGCATGTTCGAATCCAACAGCGCCGTGGTGCAATTGGAACAGGAAATTAGCTACTTATCTGAGAACCGCCGCCGTTTGATTGCGCAGGTCGAAGCACTCGCCCAGCAAGTAGCCGAAGTGGAAACGAATCGCGAAGCAACCAGCGCCGAACTGGAGCGCTGGCATCGCGAATTGGCCAGCGGCATGGATCGCGTCGCAGAGGCCCGCGAGCGTGCTGAAACGATTCGCGCGGAAGTGCCTACATTTGAAGATAAGGTGCGCGAAACGGTGGCGGCAACGCGTGCGTTTGAAAATCGTGTGCGCGAAGCGGAATCTGGTCAGGCCTTGGAAGAAGCCCGCGAATCAAGCGCGCTCAAAATTCTCTCGCAACTCGAGCAACGCAAAACACGGCTAAGCACCGAAAACATGGCGCTGGTGGTACCCGATGAAGGCGAGATTGCGCGCATCGACGGCGAACGCGCCGAGGCTCAGGAAGCGCTGCTGCAAAGTGAAGAAAAGATGGCGATTGCTGAAGCCAAACTCGCAGAATTTGAGTCCGCGCGCAAAAAATCAGTTGATGCATTGGGCGACCTGACGCGTGAACTGGCGCGGATTGAGGCATCCCTGCTCGCGCTGCAAAACCAGCAAGCGCGGATGGATAACAACAATCGCCTGGCAATGTGGTTGTCAAAATACCATCTCGATAATGCGCCGCGTTTGTGGCAGCAAATCAAGGTTAAAGAAGGTTGGGAGGACGCGCTGGAGTCCGCACTTGGCCTTAAATTAAACGCAATCAAAGTTTCGGAGCCTGCCACGATTGACCGCATGGCCGACGATGCGCCACCGGGTGGCGTGGCTTTATTTTTTGAAAACGGCGCTGCACAAAACGCCCAAGCCCCGGGATTGACGCCACTCTCCGCATGGGTGACATCAGACAATCCCGGCGTATTGCCATTTGTGCGCGAATGTTTGGCGAATGTTTTTATGTTGGAAAACGAAGCCGAAGCGCGCTCAAGAATGGCGCAATTACCGTTCGGAGCGGTACTCGTCACCGCTAATGGTCACATGTATTCGCAGCACGGTTTGTTGTTTCACGGCCCGCAATCCGAGCTACACGGCGTGTTGCAGCGTCAGCGTGAAATTGAATCGCTGAAAATTGAACTGCCCGGAAAAATCGAAGCGCGGCATTTGCTGGAAGCGGCTCAAAAAGAAACTGAAACCAGTCTCACCGATACCCAGGAAACGTTGCGCCAATTGCGTGCGTCGATTCAGGAAACCAAAAATCGCGAACACCAATTGCAGATGGAAGCGCTAAAACTCTCGCAAGCAGCGTCGCAAGCCGAAGGCCGTCGCGCCTCGATTCGCGAGGAGCAGGCGCTAATTGATGACGAAACGGAGCGGGAACGCACCGAAATGCTGGAAGCGCAAGCGCGACTGGAAGAGGGCGGCAATCGCATCGGCGAATTAACGGACGCGCTGATGCTGATTGAAGACAAGCAAAAAGAAACTGAACGTGCATTAGCCGATGCACGCGAGCGTGTCAGCGCGGCTGAACGTAGCGCGCAGGAAGCGAATTATTTTGAGCGTTCGTGTCACGACAAGATTAAATCGCTGACCGAAATGACCTCGCAATTATCGAAACGTTTTGAGCTGGTCACCTCCAGCCGGCTTGCGCTCGCGGGTGAGCTGGATAATTTGCAGGAAGGCAATATTCGCGAGCGATTGCAGGCAGCGCTTGCCACCCGCACAGAGCGCGAAAAAGCGTTGGCCGATGCGCGCGAGGCAATGGAATCCGCCTCGGGCAAACTTAAAGGGCTGGAAGAAAACAAAGCCAACGTCGAGCGCAGCCTGCAGCCGTTGCGCGACAAAATTACCGAACTGCGCATGAAAGAGCAGGAAGCGCGGATCAACGAAGAGCAATTCATTCGACAACTCACCGACGCTAATGCGAACCTGGAAGAGCTTGCTGATATGGTAGAAAAGAAGGCGCGTTCCACCGCCTATCAGGCCGAGATTAATCGTTTGAATTTAGCCATAACCGAGCTCGGCGCGGTGAATCTGGCAGCGCTGCAAGAACTGGAACAATCAAAAGTACGCAAGGAATTTCTGGATGCACAATCGGCGGATTTGAACGAAGCGATTGCCACGCTTGAATCGGCGATCAAGCGGATTGACCGCGAGACACGCGATCTGCTGCAAAACACTTTCGATATCGTCAACAAGAATTTCCAGGAATTATTCCCCGCACTGTTCGGTGGCGGCAATGCATTCCTGAAATTGACGGGGGATGAAATTCTCGATTCTGGTTTGCAGGTATTCGCACAACCGCCGGGCAAGAAAAATTCGTCCATCCAGCTGCTGTCGGGTGGTGAAAAGGCGCTGACCGCGCTGTCACTGGTGTTTTCGCTATTCCGTTTGAACCCCGCACCATTTTGTTTGCTCGATGAGGTCGATGCGCCGCTCGATGATTCAAATACGGACCGATTCTGCGCGCTGGTCAAAAAGATGGCGGTTTCAACCCAATTTTTGTTTATCACCCACAATAAAGTGACCATGGAGATGGCCGAGCAGCTGGTGGGTGTGACGATGAATGAACCGGGCGTATCGCGGATTGTCGAAGTGGACATCAATGCGGCGAAGCGGTTTGCCATCAATCCCAATCTTGGTCAGGCGCAGGTGTCGCGGGCGACCGAACCTGTTTCTGTTGCCGCATAGTCAAATTTCAGATGATTAATTTTTTCACAGGCCCACAGAGCGCGAAATGATAAGCGATTTACAACTGGCAATAGGGAGTGTGGCCGCCGTGGTCGTCGTGGGCATATTGGTCTACAACCGCTGGCAGGAAAATAAATATAAGCGAAGAGCCGAACGTGCGTTCGGAACCGATCATCCCGATGTGTTGATTGATGGCGCGGGTGGCGGCGCAGATGCAAACGCGAAGGCCGCTAAAGCCAGCGTCACGACGGCCAAGCGCGACGCGATGATTGACCGAGGGGAGAGGGTCGAGCCGCATATTGGCAGCGTTTCAGGTGCTGCCCTGGCGCAGCCATCAATGACACCCGTGCCAATAATGCCGACAACGCCAGCAGCACGTGACACGAATACCCGCAGCTTCGTGGCGCGCGATACAGGCGCCGCCGCGCTTTTGCCCGTCGTCGATGATGATTTTGATGATTTGACGCCGATTGGTTCGATCGGCAATCTGGCCGCGGCCAACCAATTTGACGCGGTACACAAGGTTCCGCCGCCACCTTTGCATCCGGAAATCGATTCCATTTCATTGGTACTGGCAGACGCGGCAATTGGCCCCAATCAGTATCAACCGATGGTTGCCCATTCCGAAAAAATCGGCAAAGGCGTACGCTGGGAGGGGCTCGCGGGCGGTTTGTGGCAGGGTATTTTGCGCGATACCCAGGATAGCTTTCGCGAGTTACGTGCAGGCTGCCAGTTAGCGGATCGTCAAGGCGCGACTGATCAGGCTACGCTCGCCGGATTTAACGATTTGATTGTCAAGTTCGCCGCCAGTGTCAATGCGGTGTCGCAGCGTGAAGACGTAAACGTGGCGGTGCGCCGTGCGCAGGCGATTGACGCTTTTTGTGCCGACACCGATATTGAAATTGCGGTTAACGTAGTGGGTAAAAACGGCAGCACCTTTGCGGTGACCAAGCTGCGCGGACTGGCGGAATCAAAAGGCATGTTGGCGATCGATTCAGGCGAATATGTGATGCGCGACGATCATGGCCACCTGCTGTTTACGCTGCGTAATTTTGATCCGGCCGAGCCGCCGGGCATCAAGCGCAGCACCGGTTATATCGAGGGTATTACTTTCGCACTCGATGTGCCGCGGACCTTGAGTGCTCGCCGTGTGTTTGAGCAGATGTTTAATCTAAGCCAGCAATTTGCCGATATTCTTCAAGGCGAAGTGGTGGATGACAATCGCCGCGTGTTGACCTCGAATGGCCGCAAAGTGATTGCCGATACGATCGTTCATATCGCCACCGAAATGGACGCCAAAGGGATTGAGCCTGGCAGCGCAACCGCGCTTCGGTTGTACGTTTAATTGCGGTCGGTAGTTCTATGAAAACCGAACTCAATGCGGCCGCATCGACGTTCCAGCCAGCGTCACCAGCGGCACGCGCGGCTGAGTTGAGGCAAACGCTCGAACAACATTTATACCAATATCACGTGCTGGATCAGCCCACGATTGCGGATGCGGAATATGACGTGCTGTTCAATGAGCTCGTCAATATTGAAACGGGTGATCCCGGGCTCGCCACGGCCGATTCGCCCACCCAGCGCGTGGGCAGTAAAGTGCTGGATGGGTTCAAGCCGGTCACACATCGCATGCCGATGTTGTCGTTGGGAAACGCCTTCACTGACGAGGACGCGCGAAATTTTGACCGCCGGTGCCGCGAAGGATTGAGCATGGCGGCTGACGATATCGAATACGCCTGTGAGCCAAAATTTGACGGGCTTGCGATCAGCCTGACGTATGTGGATGGCGTATTTGTGCAGGGTGCCACGCGTGGCGACGGCGCAGTGGGCGAAGATGTAACCGAGAATTTGAAAACGGTGCGCTCGATTCCGCTGTCCTTGCATTCTTCTTCGCCTTCCGCTGGCGGTGCGATTCCAAAATTATTGGAAGTGCGCGGCGAAGTGTTGATGCTCAAAAAAGACTTTTTGAGCTTGAACGAACGTCAAGCTGCAAAAGGCGACAAGCTTTTTGTGAACCCGCGCAACGCCGCGGCCGGTACGTTGCGCCAGCTGGATTCAAAGCTCACCGCATCACGGCCGCTCGCTTTTTTTGCTTATGGTGTGGGTGACATCGGCGCGCTCGATGGCGTGAATTTGCCGAGATCGCATTCCGCCATGATGGATTGGCTAGAGAGCCTGCGCTTTCCGGTCACGCGTGAACGTCGCGTAGTACTCGGCTTGCAAGGCTTGTTGGATTTTTATAAAGATATCGGCACCCGTCGCCCGCAGTTACCGTTTGAAATTGATGGCGTGGTCTATAAAGTAAACAGTTTCGTGGCGCAGGAAAAGCTCGGTTTTGTTTCGCGCGCGCCGCGGTTTGCCACTGCACATAAATTTCCAGCTGAAGAAGCCACGACAGTGCTGCTGGGCATTGATGTACAGGTTGGACGCACCGGCGCAATCACGCCCGTTGCGCGGCTGCAGCCGGTGTTTGTGGGTGGCACCACGGTATCGAATGCGACTCTGCATAACGAAGACGAAATTCGCCGCAAGGATTTGAAAATCGGCGATACCGTTATCGTGCGTCGCGCGGGTGATGTGATCCCGGAAGTCGCGGCGGTGATTTATGCGAACCGTCCCGCAGACGCCCAGAATTTTGTGATGCCCACCCATTGTCCGCAATGCAATTCGCTGATTGAGAAACTGGCAGGCGAAGCCATAGCGCGCTGTACCGGCGGATTATTTTGTCCTGCGCAACGCAAACAAGCGTTGCTGCATTTTGCGGGACGCCGCGCGGTGGATATTGAAGGCCTGGGCGATAAATTGGTTGAGCAAATTGTCGATGCAAACCTGGTGCGCACGCCTGCGGATGTATATCGATTGGGTTTAGCGGCGTTGTCGAATCTGGGGCGCATGGCCGAAAAATCAGCGAATAATTTATTGGCGGCGATTGAGAAAAGTAAGCAAACGACACTTGCAAAATTTTTATTCGGGCTCGGCATTCGCCATGTTGGTGAATCGACTGCGAAGGATTTGGCGAAGCATTTTGGCAACCTTGATGCGGTAATGAACGCCAACGCTGAAGCGCTGCTGGACGTAAACGATGTAGGCCCGGTGGTGGCACAAAGTGTGCGGAATTTTTTCGACCAAGCACATAACCGTGAGGTGGTTGAACAGCTGCGCGCCTGTGGCGTGACCTGGCCTGAACGCGAATATGTGGTTACCTCAAATGACTCGAATGCTCCAAGTTCCGCGCCAGGCTTAGACCTTGGGCCGTCTGCTGAAGGCCAAAATACGTTTTTTGGCAAGACAGTAGTACTCACAGGCACACTGCCGACACTCGCGCGTGACGAGGCGAAGGATAAGCTTGAGTTGGCGGGCGCAAAAGTGGCGGGCAGCGTGTCAAAGCAAACAGATTTTGTTATTGCGGGCATTGATGCGGGTAGTAAACTTGAAAAGGCCATTGAGCTCGGTGTAACTGTGTTGGACGAAGCGCAATTTTTAAAAATGCTTGAACCCTGAACCGAGACCGCCATGAAGAAAAATGCCCTGAAGAAAACTGCTGTGAACAAAACCTCCAAAATTACCAAAGCCATTTTCCCCGTTGCCGGTCTAGGCACCCGTTTTTTACCCGCAACCAAGGCGTCGCCGAAAGAAATGTTGCCGGTCGTGGACAAGCCGCTCATTCAATATGCCGTTGAAGAGGCGGCTGCAGCGGGCATCACCGAGATGATTTTTATCACGGGTCGCGGCAAGCGCACCATTGAAGATCATTTCGATAAGGCTTATGAACTCGAAGCCGAGCTACAGCTGAAAGGCAAGCTGAAAGTATTGAACGAAGTGCGCAACATGCTCCCCGCCAATGTGCGTTATGTGTATGTGCGCCAGCCGGAGGCGCTGGGTTTGGGCCATGCGGTTTTGTGCGCACGGCATTTGGTGGGCGATGAGCCATTTGCGGTCATTCTGGCGGACGACTTGATTGATGCGCGTACGCCGGTGATGAAGCAAATGGTCGATTTGTATGCCAAGAAAAAAAGCTCCATTTTGGGTGTGATGAATGTGGCGCGCGAAGATACTTCGCAATATGGAATTGTGGACGCCAAGCGCGTGGATAAAGCCGTGTCGAAGCTGAGCGGTATTGTGGAAAAACCGAAACCTGAAGATGCGCCATCAACACTGAGTGTCGTCGGGCGTTATATTCTGACGCCGCGCGTATTTGATCAGCTGGAAAAAATTCAGGCGGGTGCAGGTAAAGAGATTCAGCTCACCGACGGTATTGCGTCGTTACTGAAGCATGAAACTGTGTTTGCCTATGAGTTTGAAGGCACCCGCTATGACTGCGGTTCCAAGCTGGGCTATTTGAAAGCGACTGTGGCGCTCGGCATGAAGCATCCCGAAGTGGGTAAAGCGTTTTCAGAACACCTTTCAGCACAAAAGTTTCCTGCTGCAAAATCAAAATCTTCTGCCGGTGTGGCATCCAAGTCTGCGGCTTCGGCAAAGCCTGCGGTTGAGCCTAAAATAACCCTTAAATTGATATCGAAAGCGGCGGCTAAAATTGCCAAAAAATCACGGAAATAACAATGCCTACACTAGCAGAAGCAAACGCAATTCTGGATGACGGTGATTTGCTTTTTTCAGCAGCCGAAGTAGCCACAGCCACCTCGCGTGTGGCAACAGAATTGAATCGCGACTATGTCGATAAATACCCGCTGATTTTATCGGTGATGGGCGGCGCGGTGGTTTTTACGGGTCATCTGTTGAGCCAGCTAGATTTCCCGCTCGATTTTGATATCGTGCAGGCCTCGCGCTATGGCAATGAAAAAGTGGGTAGTGAACTCACCTGGCGGGTCGCGCCGCGAGACAATATTCAGGGGCGCCACGTTATTATTCTGGACGACATTCTGGACGAGGGCGTGACGCTCGCCGCGATTGTCGATTTGGTCAAAACGCACGGCGCGATTAGCGTCACCTGTGCCGTGTTTTGCGTGAAGGATTACGGCACCGAAATCAATGCGAAAAAGCCGTTGGTAGCGGATTATGTAGGCCTGACGGTGCCGAATCGGTTTGTGTTTGGCTATGGCATGGATGTGTCTGGTGCGTGGCGCAATTTGCCTGCGATTTACGCGATCAAGGGGAAGTAGAGTTTTGACATGGCAAGTCTCACATTACGATTAAAATTAGTTCAAATTTAACTGGTTCAAACATGCTTGCAATCATCGGTGGTACTGGCCTTACAAATTTAGCGAATTTGGAAATCACGCGTCGCGAAGTCGTACGCACTCCCTATGGCGAGCCGTCCGGGCATTTGACGTTTGGCGAGATCACGGCGCCCGGTTTGCATTCAAAAGCCGAGGTAATTTTTCTGGCGCGCCACGGTTACGGGCACACCATTCCTCCTCACGAAGTAAATTACCGCGCCAATATTTGGGCGCTACAAGCGGTCGGTGTCACCCGCGTTCTTGCGGTGAATTCAGTGGGCGGCGTTGCCGCGGATTTGGGCCCTGGCGAGATCGCGGTGCCCGATCAAATTATTGACTACACTTCCGGCCGCAAACATACGTTTTTTGAAGGCGATAAGCCGGTCACGCATATTGATTTTACCTTCCCGTACTGCAATCTCGCCCGCTTGTTATACCTCGCGGCGGCAAAAGCGGTGGGTGTAACGGTAGTTGAAAATGGCGTGCTTGGGGTGACGCAGGGGCCGCGACTGGAAACGCTGGCCGAAGTAAATCGTATGGAGCGGGATGGCTGCACGATGGTGGGAATGACCTCGATGCCGGAAGCCAGCCTGGCACGTGAGCTGGGCCTTTCTTATGCGACGCTCGCGCTATCCATGAACCACGCCGCCGGACGCGGTACTTCAGCGCAGGGTATCAAGCTGGAAGACGCGGATGCGGTATTAAAAGTCGGCATGGAAAAAATTCGTACCCTTCTTGCCAAGTCCGTTGAGCTGCACGCCGCCATGCCGACCGATGCGCGCGGCTTGGCGGAATCGATTGCGGAGTCGAAATGATTCGTCCAATTTTAAAAATGGGCACGCCCAGCTTGATGGAACCCTCCGTCAAATGGCCGAAGAAATTATTCGGCTCGCCTGAATTAAAAGCATTGCTCGACGACATGAAGGAAACCATGATCGCCGCCACTGGTGCGGGCCTCGCTGCGCCGCAGATTGGCGAGAATGTGCAAGTGGTGATATTTGAGTTAAAAAATAATTCACGTTACCCGGACGAGGCACCAATCCCGTTTACGGTCTTGATAAATCCTGTTCTGACGCTACTCGATGATGAAGTGGAAGATGGGTGGGAAGGGTGCCTTTCGGTGCCTGGTATGCGCGGCTTGGTGCCGCGAGCGATTAAGCTGCGTTACACCGGCTTTGACGAAAAAGGCGGTAAAATTGACCGTACTGTTTCAGGTTTTCATGCGCGTGTGGTGCAGCATGAATGCGACCATCTGGACGGGGTGTTGTACCCCATGCGGATGACCGATATGTCGCAGTTTGGATTTACCGAAGTCTTGTTTCCCGAGTTGGTCGGACGCGATGATGACTAAAGCGCGTCATTGAATTTTACGTTGCAAATATTTAAGGAGAATCAACATGCCAGAAACCATCGACGCAGCCAGCCCAAATCCTTACGGAACAAATGGATCAAGCGTTGCTAACGAAAAAGATGTGTCCTCATCCATCACGGTCACTCACGTCATGTATGGCCTGCATGCGTTAGCGCCGTTCACCATGTGGATCCTCGCGATTGTCGCGATGATTATCGGCTTGGTGAAACGCGATGATGTGCGCGGCACCTGGCTCGATTCGCATTACGACTATTTATCACGCACTTTCTGGTGGGGCATCTTATGGGCCGTTCTCGCGTGGGGCGCGTTTTGGGTGCTCGGCATCCTGACACTCGGCATTGGCATGGTCGTGCTGTGGATATTGCCGGTGGCTGTGCTGGTTTGGTATTTGTATCGGGTAATAAAGGGCTGGCTGCGGTTGAATGATAAGAGGGCGATTGAGTAAAAATATAAAGGCTTTCTGAACCTGCAATCCCTAACCCTAGCATTCCCGGGCTCATCCATCAATTTGTGCTCTGAAACGCCCGCCAGTATTAGGCTTTTAAAAGCTAGCTGAGCCGTGACGTTCCCGCGAAAACATGCCCGCGAATTGAGGCTTGTGATGGACTTGTAGTTATACTAATAAAATTTATAAATTAGTATAACTTTGTCACTCTCTGGTTATACTAATTTACAGCCTACATTAGTATAACCATGTCAGACGCCCCATCAGTTTCAATAGCCACTTACGCCGAACTCTCTTTGTTTGCACAAACCGCCTATTCGCAAATACTGGAATCCGCGCTCGCGGTGGAAAACAGCCGCACCGTTGCCGATTTGCCGGGCTCGTTTGCGACCAAATCTGTGAAGGGCCGACCCTATTGGTATTACCAGTACACGGAGCCCTCCGGTAAATTGCGCCAGCTTTATGTCGGCCCGGACAATGAATCGGTTCGCCAACTAGTGGCGAGAAAATCGTCGAAGCCTGTAACCGATGCGCTATTACCGATGGCACGCTCCGCCATGGCGCTTGGTTGCGCGAGCTTGCTGCCGCGCTACTACCAGGTCATCCGCCGACTCGCCGATTACGGATTCTTTCACGCCGGCGGACTGCTCATTGGCACGCACGCATTTCTCGCTTACAGCAACATGCTCGGCGTGAGTTGGGGCACGGCGGCGCGAACACAGGACATCGATTTTACGCACCCCGGAAAGAGCGTTTCCCTGCTCTTGTCGGCGGATTTTGATGTGCACGTACACGAAGCGATCGAATCACTCAATATGGGCCTGCTGCCCGTGGCGAGCCTCGCGTCCGCACAAGGCGCTTCCTATCTCAATCCGCGGGAGCCGGACTTCCGCCTTGATTTCCTCACCGTGAGCCATCGCGGCGGCACCGCGCCTTTTGAACACCCGCAACTGCACATCATGCTGCAGCCACTCAAATTCATGGAGTTTTCGCTGGAGAACGTTCAGCAGGCGGCGCTGCTTTCACCGACCGGTGTGGTGATTGCGAATGTGCCGCATCCCGCGCGTTTTGTGCTGCATAAGCTCATCGTTTACGGCGAACGCGAAGGCAGCTTTGCGGCTAAGGCCAACAAAGACCTAGCGCAAGCGGCATGCCTGCTGGCCGCACTGAAACAACATCGCGCGTGGGAGGTGGAAGAAGCATGGGCGGACCTTGCGGGGCGCGGCAAAGGCTGGATCGAACGGGCGCGCCACGGGTTAGCCGCGCTGGAGCGCCTCGCGCCGGAGCTCGGCGCAGCGGCGTGGCTGGATGCGAAAAACAAAAGTCCGGGAAAGACCGCGCGCAGGAACAAGAAATAAAACTCAAGCACTGGTGCGGCGTTTCCGCCATTTTTGAGCCGAAAGCCGCGCCAATGGCTGTTTGAATAAGTCAGATTTTGATGAGACAAATAACGCCGATGCGTTTAATTTTCCGGTTGAACGCGATGATGATAAACGCAGAGACTGCGGTCCTTGATCTAATCGTAGAGGGAATACGAAAAGACGGAATAGGCAAGAGGCAAGGCCTGACCGGTCAGGCCTTGCCTCTTGCCTCACTTTCATTGCCCCAACATCGCAATCCGGTTTGTCGCGATCGATCTTGCCCTCAGAGAACGCATTTCGTATCGACACTATTATTCACAATAAGGCAATTTGCAATTAAGGCAATAAGCAGTGTAGTCAAAGCAATCAATGGGGCCAAGCTCGCATTAACTTTCAACGTATCCACGTGCGCAAAAATGAATCCACCCTTGCGTTCAATATCGCCCCAACACGATGCTCGCAGTCGGTGTGCGTGGCATGGGATAGCTTGAATGGAAATTAGCCTTGTCTGAGCGCTCAAAGCCTTCTGCCAATGAATATATCGGGGCGAGGAGATTGCCCTGCGGTGGTGGCGTTTGGACTTGCGCGTGAGCCGACAGATGTGTGCAGAGCGCGGTTAGTGGCAACTTGATTTCAGCAAATCCCCTACGCTTCATCAAAGCCTCCTTAGGCGTTTTTTCTTGTGCGTTAATGTTGGTGCGTGGTTAACACTTAGTAGACGTTAGCACTTGTCGGTGAAACACGCATGAGTTGATTCAAACATGCCTCAAACGGTACAGCTCTTGTTTGTTCCGCCATCCCTGCATCAATACCTCAAACCGGCCGAAGCTCCGCCTCCACCCTGGTGATCAGCTCACTCGCAAATTCAGCCTCGCTGAGCTTTGCATTCTCAATCACAAACACGTCCTCGACTCGCTGGCCTAGCGTGCTGATGCGCGCATCTTGCAGGTTTACGTCGTGCGCGAGCAGGACGCGGGCGATGGTGGAGAGCAGGCCGGGGCGGTCGGCGCAGGTGACGGATAAATCGTAAAACGGTTTATGTCGTGATGGTTTCAGCGTGATGACGGGGCTGATTGGGAAGTGTTTTACCTGCCGCGAAACTCTGCCGGCGTTGCCCACACTAATCGGTGTTTGTTCGTCAAGGCAGCGGGCCAGTTGTTTTTCAATCGTGGCCGCTGCTTCTGCGCTGCTCTCTGCTTTGCCGCGCTTCGGCATCACCTGAAACATATCGAGCGCGTAGCCGTGTTGGGTGGTGTAGATTTTTGCGGTTGCGACATCGAATGTGAGCCGCTCAAAAAAACCGGTGATGCGTGCGAACAAGCCCGGCTGATCGCGGGTCATCACCATCACCGAGAAGCCGCCGTCGATACCCAATATTTCATAAGCACGTACATGTACTACTGCACGTTCTGGCGAGGGGTCCGCCTCAAGCTCATTCGCCTGCCAGGCGATTTCGGCGGCGTCGAAGCGTTGAAAATAGCTGATGTTGGTGTGCGCCCAAAGCGCGGGGCTGGCCGCGCGGGGCCGCCCGTCTTTGAGCGCGGGCTTGAATTCTTTGAGTGCTTCTTCTTTCTTGGTCGCTATCCAGATTTCATTTGGCACCGCATCGCCGCGCAGCAGCCGCCGCGTGGCGCGGAATAAATCCTCCAGCAACTTGGCTTTCCAGCTATTCCACACATGTGGGCTGGTGCCGCGAATATCGGCGACGGTGAGTAAATACAGCGCGGTTAAACGGCGCTCGTTTTTTACTTTGGCGGCGAATTGCGCGATCACTTCGATGTCGCTTAAATCCTGTTTTTGCGCGACCGCCGACATTTGCAAGTGCGATTCCACCAGCCATGCTACGAAGTCGCCATCGGCTTTGCTCAACCCGACTTTTTTGCAAAATGCTTTTGCGTCTTTTTTGCCCAATTCAGAGTGATCGCCACCACGGCCTTTGCCGATGTCGTGAAACAGTGCGCCCAAATACAAAATTTCGGGCCGCGCAAAATCACGCGCAAGTTCGTGGCAAAACGGGAATTCTTTTTCAAAGCGCGGCAACACCAGGCGGCGCATATTTCGAATCACCATGAGGATATGTTCGTCAACTGTATAGACGTGAAACAGGTCATGCTGCATCTGCCCAACGATGCGGCCAAACGCAGGCAGATAGCGGCCCAGCACGCCATAACGGCTCATGCGGCGCAGCGTAAAACTCAATTTTGGGCTGCGTAGAATTTCCAGAAATAATCGATTTGCTTCTGCATCCGCGCGAAATTCGCGATCAATCTTCGGCACAGCGCGCCACAGCGCACGCAGCGTTTCGGGCGCAAAAAATTCGGCTTGTTTGTCGCGCTGTAGTGCCAAAAACGCCCGAAAAATCGCCCGCGGATCGCGCTCAAAAATCGTCACATCACGCGCGCTAATGTTGCCGTTCACCCATTCGAATTCATCATCGATCGGCTTAACCACGTCTTCGCAACGCTTCGAAATGCGGGCAAGTAAATTGGGCAGCAAAATAGAATTCATCTGCCAAATCGCTTTTGCCGTGAGGTAATAGCGCTGCATCAATTCTTCCGACGGTGATTTGTTTTTAGTGCCGTCAAGATGCAATTCCATGGCCAGTGAGGCTTGATGATCGAACACCAGCCGATCTTCGCGCCGTCCCGCCAAATAGTGCAGCCGGATACGCAGATCAATCAAAATTTTGCGATGGCGGATGATGTGGCGCGCTTCATCTTTGGTAATGATGCCTTCGCGCGCCAGCGCATTCCAGTCTTCGCCAATCGCCGCAGCGCGAGCTAGCCACATCACCATCTGCAAATCGCGCAGCCCGCCTGGGCTCTCCTTGATGTTCGGTTCGAGATTCAGCGCCACATCATGATGGCGACCGTGACGCTTTCGCTGCTCATCAATTTTCGCGTCGAAAAACGCATTCAAGTCGCGCGCTTTGCGCAATCGCTTATCCAGCGCAGTAACCAGCTTCGCATCTCCCCATACGGCGCGGCCTTCGAGCAAGCTGGTATCGACGGTCAAATCTTTTGCGGCTTCCTCCACGCATTCGCTGAGGGTCCGAACCGAAATGCCGGGCTCCACGCCGACATCCCACAGCAGCCCGACAAATTTTTCAACCGAGGCGTCTACTTCAAGTGCGGCGTCTGGCCGCAGAATCACAATATCCACGTCGGATGACGGAAACAGATAGGCGCGTCCGTAGCCGCCCACCGCCATCAGCGCGTAGGTTTTCGGCAGGCCGATATCATCGGCAAGGTTGCACAAGAGATTATCGGTGAGTAACGATATTTCGCGCAGATGGCCGATAGGATCCGGCTTGTCGAGATATTGATTTTTGAGCACCGCCCGCGCATCTGCCATGCAGATCCGCCATGCCTTGGCGTAAGGCGCGATTTCGCTGGAGTTTTGGCTTGGCTTCGCGAGGCGGAGCGAGGGTTTTGGAGCGGTTTTGCTTGGTGAGCCGCTTGCAGCCGGGAGTTTTGGTACAGCAGCCATTTTAGCGATCTCTTTGAAGGCGGTTAAACGAGTTCCATTTCTTGAGCGTCAAGTGCGATTGAATGCGCAAAGCATGTGCCCTCGTGCTCGTTGTGCCATTCCTTACTAAACCAAGGACTGCCGTATTCGTCAATTGCCTCAACCTCAAAGATTTCACCAATCATGGATGAGACGCGCAGCTTCTCTTCGGACGGAAGCTGTTCAAACCAATTCCCTGACAGCTTTAACAGCCTGACGCGCGACCCAACGAATACATCATTGTCGAGGCGATCTTTTGGCAAGGGCTTCAAGCTCATACCCGCACGCGTAGGAGGATCAGTGCGCGCTTGCTGTTGCCGCCACCAACTCCGGCGGCGCGGGCGTGCCTGCTGAAATCGTCAACACTTCAAACCCTGTCTCCGTGACCAGCACGGTATGTTCCCACTGCGCCGACAAGCTATGGTCGGCGGTGACCACACCCCAGCCATCACCCAACATGCGGATTTCTTTACGGCCTGCGTTGATCATCGGCTCGACCGTGAAAATCATGCCCGGCTTCATCGCCATGCCGGAATTAGCTTTGCCGTAATGCAAAATTTGTGGCTCTTCATGGAATTTTTTACCGACGCCGTGGCCGCAAAATTCACGCACCACGCTAAAGCCCTGTTTCTCGGCAAACGATTGAATCGCGTAGCCAATTTCGCCCAGTAATCCACCCGGGCGCACTTGACGAATGCCGCGCCACATCGCCTCATAGGTGCTTTCGCACAGGCGTTTGGCCTGAATTGACGGCTCGCCAATATAAAACATGCGGCTATTATCGCCGTGATAGCCGTCGGCGATAACGGTGACATCGATGTTAATAATATCGCCATTCTTTAATAATTTCTCACCCGGAATACCGTGGCAGACCTGATGATTGACCGACGTGCAGCACGAAGCGGGATAAGGCTTGTGGCCCGGTGGTGCATAATTTAGCGTGGCCGGAATGGTGGCCTGCACATCAACCATATAATCGTGGCACAGCTTGTCGAGTTTGCCGGTGGTGACGCCGGCCTTGACGAACGGCGTGATGTAATCCAGCACTTCAGCGCCGAGCCGACCAGCGATGCGCATTTTTTCAATTTGTTCGGGGGTTTTGATAACGACGTTCATGTGATGCCTCAATCAATTTATGCCACCATTATAGCAAGCGATTTTCCACGCACTTTTAAATCAACTCAGCTTAACTACAGCTCAGGGCGGGGGTGCGGACAGTGGTGTTGAGGTGGGGGCTGGCGTGGAGGTAGCAACAGACGTCGGCGATGCCGAAATATCCTTTGCAATTTCGAGCTTTTTTCGGTGCGGTTTAATCACTTCGCGCTCAATCCATAAGCGCATCGCGTTTGCTTGCGGATGTCGGCTGGCGGCAAGGCATTTTTTGACGCCTTCCTCTGAAAATGCGGCCACATTTTCTTCCGGAAATACCCAATATTCGGCTGGTCCGTAAATTAATTCCAGTTTTCTAGATGGCTTCTCGCCCAACACTTTCAAGATATCCGGGACCGCAAACCAGAGTTTTTGCTGGGTCGCCCGGTCGCGGCCAAAAATACGAATCTGCACATTGGCAAATTCATAATAATTTCCCTGCCATTTCTCGTATGGCTCGCGTCGCGCCCAGTTAAACCAGTTCGCGCCGAGTTCAACAATCGGTTTTGCCATCAGCACGCCCCACCATACGACGGAGATCATGCCGTAGACGGGCCCAAATTTAAAGGCAATAAATGATACGAGGCCACAAATAGCGGCTCGTATAACGATCATTAGCAGAATTTTATGGTTTTCCATTTTGGGGGGCAATTTGCGGGAAATCGTGCCAATATGAAGTCTGACAGATGCGAAACGCTTGATTTGGTTTGATTTTTTACCTGTTTCGGGGGTATAATTTCTGGCTTGGTTGAGCGTTGGCTATCTCCAGTGCCTAACTAAGCAATTTAAGCTTTAAAAATACGCACACTCGCTACACGTTAAGGTCTTGTTTGGTGCAGTTTTCAAGCAAGCTTACAGCGAGTGGAGGCTAACCTTAACTTCGGAGTCATACAATGTCAGTCACGATGCGTCAAATGCTGGAAGCCGGTGTCCACTTCGGTCATCAAACCCGCTTCTGGAACCCCAAAATGGCACCGTATATTTTCGGTGCACGTAACAAAATCCACATTATCAATCTTGAGAAATCGCTCCCGATGTACCAGGATGCGCTCAAGTTTGTACGCCAATTGGCGACCAACAAAGGCACCATTTTGTTCGTGGGCACCAAGCGTCAGGCCCGTGAAATCGTGATGGAAGAGGCGCAGCGCTGCGGTATGCCTTACGTCGATTCGCGCTGGTTGGGCGGGATGCTCACCAATTACAAAACGGTCAAGGTTTCGTTGAAGCGCTTGAAAGATCTCGAGCAGATGGTTGAAGACGGCTCGCTCGAAAAATTGAGCAAAAAAGAGGGCCTGATGTTCTCGCGCGAGCTCGCCAAGCTGCAAGGCTCGATCGGCGGGATCAAGGACATGACGGGTGTGCCAGACGCGATTTTTGTGATCGACGTCGGCTTCCACAAAATCGCGGTGACCGAAGCGAAAAAGCTTGGTGTGCCAATTATTGGCATCGTTGATACCAACAACTCGATGGACGGCGTGGATTACATCATTCCGGGCAACGACGATTCGACGCGTGCGATTCGCTTGTACGCTCGCGGTGTGGCTGATGCGATTCTTGAAGGCAAGAACGCGGTCATCTCTGAAATGGTGGCGCAGGTTGGCGAAGAGTTGGTCGAAGTGACCGAAGAAGAAGCCAAGTAATTTTTAGCAAAGCGAGCCTGACGGTTAGCGGCTCAAAAACAGGGGCTCCGGCCCCTTTTTTTTGACTATGTTTCAGGCGCCACTGGTTCGCAATTGGTTTAGCACAATCGATTTATTATATTGACGGTAACGATAGCTACGACAGCAAATGTGGCCAGGTCAAAAACAAGACAAAGACAGGAAAGAAAATGGCAGACATTACCGCAGGAATGGTTAAAGAATTGCGCGGCAAAACCGACGCGCCGATGATGGAATGTAAAAAAGCGTTGACCGAAGCCGCGGGCGATATGGAAAAAGCCGAAGAAATTCTACGCGTGAAGCTCGGCAATAAAGCCAGCAAGGCGTCATCACGCGTCGCCGCGGAAGGCGTGGTCGCGATCTACATTTCGGCTGACCAGAAATTGGGTGCGATGGTCGAAGTGAATTGCGAAACTGATTTCGTGGCGAAGAACGATGATTTCTTAGCTCTTTCCGCCAAGGTTGCGGAATTGATTGCAACGCAAAACCCGGCTGACGTGGCGGCATTGTCTGCGCTCGCCCACAACGGCTCAACCGTTGAAGAAACCCGCAAGGCCTTGGTCGGTAAAATCGGTGAAAATGTAGCCATTCGCCGCTTCGTCCGTACCGTCGCAACGGGTATGTTGAATTCATACATCCACGGCGGCGCAAAAGTCGGCGTGTTGGTGGACATCTCGGGCGGCGACGTCACGTTGGCAAAAGATGTTGCAATGCATATTGCGGCCACCAAACCAAAATCACTCGATGCATCGGGCGTACCGGCGGACGACATTGCTAAAGAACGCGCGGTTGCCGTGGCGAAAGCGGCTGAATCCGGCAAGCCTGCCGAAATCGTAGCGAAGATGGTCGATGGCTCGATTGCCAAATTTATCAAGGAAGTATCGTTGCTCAGCCAGCCGTTTGTAAAAGACGACAAGCAGACGATTGAGCAATTGATGAAGTCCAAGAGTGCAGCCGTGAACGGCTTCACGCTGTATCTGGTCGGCGAAGGCATTGAAAAAAAGGTCACGGATTTTGCGGCTGAAGTGGCTGAAGCCGCTGCAGCGGCGAAAGCAAGCTAGTAGAAATATTGCAGGAATCAATATAGTTTCTGCGTCATGGTTGCGCAATGTGATAGCTAAAACCCTAGCATGGGCGGGTAGTTTGGAGCAAAGATGCCTCAAGTTATCCGTCAATGCTAGGGTTTTGTTTAAGTAGGAATGCGAAATGGTAAATGATGTTTTGCGCCGCATTGTTGCCACCTATGTGGCGTATGTTTGGCGCATGCCTAATTCGCGTTTCAAATGTGTTTGCCGCTTGTTTGGAGCAATGGCGCGATAAAATTCGTTGTGATGACTTCAAAATGGCTCCCAAAACGAGACCGCCTCACAGTTCAAATCACCTAGGAGATCGACCAGATGACCCCTAAATATCAACGAATTTTGCTCAAGCTGTCGGGTGAAGCGCTGATGGGTGATGATGCATTTGGCATCAATCGGCCGACCATCGAACGCATCGTGGGCGAAATCAAAGAAGTTGCCACGATGGGTGTCGCGATCGGGATCGTGATCGGTGGCGGCAATATCTTTCGCGGCGTCTCGTCGAGTGCGGCGGGTATGGATCGCGCCACGGCCGACTACATGGGCATGCTGGCGACGGTGATAAATTCGTTGGCGCTGCAAGACGCGCTCGCCAAAGCAGGTCTGGTGCCGCGGGTGCAGTCGGCGATCAATATCGAGCCGGTGGTGGAGCCCTACATTCGCGGCAAGACCATGCGCTATCTGGAAGAAGGCAAAGTGGTGGTGTTTGCAGCTGGTACCGGCAATCCATTTTTTACCACTGACACGGCAGCCGCGCTGCGTGGCCGCGAGATGGAAGCAGATATTGTGCTGAAAGCGACCAAAGTTGATGGCGTCTATACGGCCGATCCTAAAACGGATCCGACCGCAACGCGCTACCATACGTTGACTTTTGATGAAGCAATCATTAAAAATCTAAAGGTGATGGATGCGACAGCGTTAGCGTTGTGTCGCGATCAAAAGCTGCCGATTAAGGTGTTTTCGATCTTCAAAAACGGCGCGCTTAAACGCGTGGTGATGGGCGAAGACGAAGGTACGCTGGTCTACGTTTAAACACGAATGATGGTGAAGGTAAGATGAATATTCCAGAGCAAAAAAAGCAATCTGAAACCAAGATGCAAAAGTCACTTGAATCGCTAAAACACGGCTTGAGCAAGGTTCGCACCGGTCGCGCGCATACAGGATTGCTGGAGCATGTTCAGGTCGAATATTATGGCTCGATGGTGCCGATTTCGCAGGTGGGAAATTTGATTCTGGCCGATTCGCGCACCATCAATGTGCAGCCGTTTGAGAAGAAAATGTCGCTCGCCATCGAGACCGCGATTCGTAACGCGAACCTTGGCTTGAATCCATCAAGCGTGGGTGAAATCATCCGTATTCCGATGCCCGCGCTGACTGAGGAGCGTCGCAAAGAATTAGCAAAAGTCGTCAAGGGAGAGGGCGAAGAAGCCAAAGTCGCCATGCGTAATATTCGCCGTGATGCGAACAACGCATTCAAGGATGCCCTGAAAGCTAAAACCATTTCGGAAGACGAAGAAAAGCGCGCGCAGGACGATATGCAGAAACTGACCGATAAATTCATCGCCGAAATCGACAAGGCGATTGCTGAAAAAGAACGTGAGCTGATGGCAGTGTAGGCCTTCCCCTTCTGCTCCTTCGCCCTCACTTTCATTTTTGTCCACGCGTCCATGTCTGAATCGGCCCGCAACCCCAGTTCCACTGAAGCCATCCCCAACGTGGGATGCGTGCCGCGGCATGTTTGTATCATCATGGACGGTAACGGTCGTTGGGCGCGCAGCCGTTTCATGCCGCGTGTGGCGGGCCACAAGCGCGGTGTCGAGGCGGTGCGCGAAGCGGTAAAAACCTGTGGCGAGCTGGGGGTTGAATATTTAACGCTGTTTGCTTTTTCATCCGAAAACTGGCGGCGGCCGGCGGATGAGGTGTCGCTGTTGATGCAACTTTTTTTGCGGGCGCTTCAGGGCGAAGTGACGAAGCTGCATAACAACGACGTGCGCTTTAAAGTGATTGGAGATTTGGCGCCGTTTGATGCCCGAATTCGTGAGTTGATTGCGCGTGCCGAAGATCTCACCCGCGACAACAAAAAGCTCACGCTGACCGTGGCGGCAAATTACGGCGGGCGCTGGGATATTTTGCAGGCGGCAAATAAAGCGGTGGAGCAGAAGCTAACGAGCAAACTACAGCGTTGGCGAGCTTCGCAGGCTAACAATGCCTCGGACGCCGCGCCAGTATTAGGGTTTTTGCGGGATGATGCTATATCTGAACAAGATTTGTCTCCCCATTTATCGATGAGCTATGCGCCTGAGCCGGATTTATTCATCCGCACCGGTGGCGAAGAGCGCGTGAGCAATTTTCTGCTGTGGCAACTGGCGTATACCGAGTTTTATTTCACCCAAGAATTATGGCCGGATTTTAATCGTTTGAGTCTTTTGAGAGCGGTCGATTCGTATCGCGATCGTGAGCGGCGTTTCGGTCGCACCAGCGAGCAATTGCAGGCGGCCACCGCCCCGATGACCAACGATGCCACGGTTGCCTAGATTGCGTTTTTCCATGCATTGCCTGCCATGTTGAAAACCCGCGTCATCACAGCGCTGATTATTTTGCCGATTGTCCTAGTGGCATTGTTCGCATTTCCGAACTGGGCCTGGGATATTTTTACGCTTGCTATCGCACTCGTCAGCTGTTGGGAGTGGGGTCGGTTTTGTCAGTTTTCAGTAGGCGGCAAGCGGATCTATCTGGCTTTGTCGGCGGCAGTCGCGGCTGTGATTTTTTTCGCCTATCTCGATAATCGCCTTGTTGATTTTCAGCAGATTGCGCTCGTCGGCTTCATCATCTCTTCGCTGTTTTGGTTTGTTCTGGCACCACTCTGGCTGGCGAAATTATGGCGGCCCGGCTCCCGTGCAGTTGCCGTGCTGGCCGGATGGATTGTGGTGTTTCCGACCTGGCTCGCTTTCCTGGTGCTGCACGATCTTAGTCCGTGGATATTTTTATCGTTCGCTTTCATCGTCTGGGTAGCGGATGTGTTTGCGTATTTTGTGGGCAAGGCGATGGGCAAACAAAAACTGGCGCCGTCGATCAGCCCGGGTAAAACAATCCAGGGCGCATTGGGCGGGCTGGCAGGGGTTGCCCTCTATTATTTTGTGTGGAAATTATTGGCCGAACGTTCGGTCGCTCAGGGCGCGACATGGGCGACCGATCTGCTGTCGCACGGCGCATGGCTACTCGGGTTTTTCCTGATGCTGGGTGTGCTGTCAGTGATCGGCGATCTGTTTGAATCGTGGATGAAACGGGGTGCGGGCATGAAAGATTCAAGCGGATTGCTGCCCGGTCACGGCGGTTTTCTGGATCGAATTGATGCGCTCACATCCACCTTACCGGTGGCCGCGCTCTACATCATGCTGATGCCGGTTAGATAACAAAATGAAAAAAATCACGATACTGGGCTCGACGGGTTCCATCGGCGTCTCCACGCTGGACGTGATTGAGCGTCACCCGGATCGCTTCGAGGTTTTTGCGTTGTCAGCACACTCGCGAGTGGAAGAATTAGCGCAGCAGTGCAAAAAATTTCGGCCGCGCTATGCAGTGATGCCGCAGGCAAACAACACCGCGTCACAACTCGTTAAGCGCCTGGCCGAGCTGGGTGTCGCCACCGAGGTGCTGGTGGATGCGGGTGCGCTCGAAGCGATTGCATCGCACCACAATACCGATTTTGTGATGGCCGCGATTGTCGGCGCAGCAGGTCTGGCGCCCTCACTGGCCGCGGCGCGGGCGGGCAAACGCGTGCTGCTCGCCAACAAGGAAGCTCTGGTGATGGCGGGCCAGTTGTTCATGGATGCCGTCAGGCAGGGCGGCGCAACGTTGCTGCCGATCGATAGCGAACATAACGCGATTTTTCAATCGTTGCCACGCGATTTTGAAGATGGCTTGCATAAGGTCGGCGTTAAAAAAATCATTCTCACGGCGTCCGGCGGGCCATTCCGCACGCGCGCGTTGAGTGACTTGCAAAACATCACGCCTGATGAAGCCTGTGCGCACCCAAACTGGGTAATGGGCCGCAAGATTTCGGTTGATTCTGCGACCATGATGAATAAAGGCTTGGAAGTGATTGAAGCACGTTGGCTGTTCGATGCGAAGCCTGAACAAATCGAAGTGGTGATTCATCCGCAAAGCATTATTCATTCGATGGTGGAATACTTGGATGGCTCGGTGATGGCGCAATTGGGCAACCCGGATATGCGCACGCCGATCGCGTATGGTCTGGGATTCCCGGAGCGCATCGATGGCGGTGTTTCCACACTCGATTTGGCGCGCGCCGGCAAGCTTGAATTTGAGGCCCTGGACAATGAGCGCTTCCCGTGTGTGCGTCTGGCCTACGCGGCAATGCAGCGTGGCGGCACTGCCGCGGCACAGCTTAATGCGGCCAATGAAGTTGCAGTGGACGCGTTTTTGAACCATCAATTGGCGTTTGTGGATATTGCAACGGTACTTGATGAAGTGATGGCGTCGACTTCAGTGACCGAAGGAACGACGATCAAAGAGGTTTTGGTTGCAGACCAATATGCACGGACAGCTACCCGCATAAAGTTAATTGAACGCCGCGCCTTATCTAAACTCTGAAACATATGACCCTCATTATTACGATCCTCGCTTTCCTCGTCGCCATCGGTGTGCTGGTGACATTCCACGAACTTGGCCACTACTGGGCGGCGAGGCTTTGTGACGTGAAGATACTGCGATTCTCGATTGGCTTCGGCAAACCGTTGCTGATCAAACACTTGGGCCCTGACCGCACTGAATGGGTGATTGCCGCGTTGCCGCTGGGCGGCTACGTCAAAATGGCAGATGAACGCGATGGCAGCGCCGCGCCCGAAGACCGCGCCCGCGCGTTTAATAACAAAACAGTTTGGCAGCGCATTTTTATCGTGATCGCGGGCCCACTCGCTAATTTTGTATTGGCCGCATTTTTCTACTGGGTGTTGCTGGTCACCGGCATGCCCGGCATCAAGCCCTATGTAGCCGCGCCGGCGCCCGCCAGTGCGGCGGCAAAAGCAGGGTTTGGCGACTTCGATCTGATTACCAAAATCGATGGCGCGGAGGTGCAAACCTGGAGCGATGTCAGATTAATTCTGGTTGAGCACGCCGCGAAACGTGATGTGGCAGAAATTAAAATCGAAGACAGCACCGGCAAAAGCCGGACACTTCAATTCAGCATGGAAGAATTAACAAAGGACGATTTGGAGAAGGATTTTTTGGCTAAACTGGGGCTTAATGCCTATCGGTTGAAAGTAGCGCCGCTGTTCGATACGGTGCAAGCCAATAGTCCTGCGGCACGTGCGGGAATCCAGTCAGGAGATGTGGCGTTGTCGGCTGACGGGAAATCTATTGTGCAGTGGGAAGATTTGGTCAAGGAAATTTCATCGCGCCCCGGTGAGCCGGTGGCACTGACGCTGAATCGGGGCGGTCAGGAAATAGCGCTGTCGGTGACGCCCGATAAAGCCGAGGTGAACGGCAGAATTATCGGTCGAATCGGGATTACACCTAAAGTGGATCGCGCGATAGCGGACGAGTTGGCGGTAAAACTTTCAACCACCGTTCGTTACGGTGTCCTGGAATCGATGCCCAAGGCCGTCACCAAGGTTTGGGAGATGTCCGCTTTCAGCGTGCGCATGATGGGCAAAATGTTAACCGGCGAGGTATCGTGGAAAAATCTTTCCGGCCCGGTCTCAATCGCCGATTATGCGGGCCAATCAGCGCAAATGGGCTGGATTCCCTACATTACGTTCCTCGCGCTGATCAGCATCAGCCTGGGTGTCTTGAACCTGCTACCCATCCCCGTCTTGGATGGGGGGCAGTTGATGTATTATATGGTTGAAATTTTCAAGGGTAGCGCAGTCTCTACGCGTACCATGGAAATCGGCCAGCAGGTTGGCTTGACACTTCTGTTAACCCTTACCGCGTTTGCCTTTTATAACGATATTCATCGCTTGGTTGCCAGATATTTTATTTAATCTTTCTGCGCAATCCTTCCTCAGAATTTCAAGGTTCCTTATTGATGCGTTTTCGCCCTCATTCCCTTAGTGCGCCGCAAACTGTTTGTCGTTTTGGTGCCCCGTCTAAAATAATTGCCGCCTTGATCGGCGCGATGTTTTCGGCCGCCGCGTTCGCAATACAGCCGTTTGTGATCAAAGACATTCGCGTCGAAGGCGTGCAGCGCACCGATGCGGGCACTGTCTTTAGTTATTTGCCGGTGAAAGTTGGCGACCGGCTGGACGATGACAAGGCGGCGGCGGCGATTAAAGCGCTTTACGCGACAACGTTCTACACCGATATTCGGCTCGAAGTGGAAAACGACATATTGGTGGTGTTTGTGGTCGAGCGTCCGGCGATTTCCCAAATCGATATCAATGGCTCAAAAGAATTCACCAAAGAGAATTTGAAAGACGGCTTAAAGCAGGCCGGCATCTCGGAAGCGAAAATTTTTGACCGCTCTATTCTTGATCGAGCCGAGAAAGAAATTAAGCGTCAATACACCAGCCGTGGTTTTTACTCGGCCAAAGTAACAGCCACGGTTACGCCGATTGAACGTAACCGTGTATCGCTCGCCTTCAATATCGAAGAGGGCGATGTATCGAAGATTGTCGATATCAACATCATCGGCGCGAACGCGTTTTCCGAGTCCACGCTGATCAAAGAGTTTGAGTTGAGCACGGGCGGCTGGTTTTCGTTTTTCACCAAGGACGATCAATATTCGAAACAAAAACTGTCAGGTGATTTGGAAAAACTGAAATCGTATTATCTGAATCGGGGCTATCTGGAATTCTCGATTGACTCTACCCAGGTTTCGATCACACCTGATAAAGAAAAAATTTACATTACCATCAACATCACCGAAGGCTCGCCGTACAAAATTGCCGATATAAAGTTTTCGGGTGACTTGAAAATCACCGAAGAGGAAATGCGCTCGCTGCTGCTGATCAAATCCGGCGAGACATTTTCGCGTCAGAAGGTGGTTGATTCTGTGAAGCAGATTACCGACCGGCTCGGCAATGATGGCTATTCGTTTGCCAATATCAACCCGGTGCCAGAACCTGACCGCGACAAGAAAACGGCCACGTTTACTTTCTTTGTTGACCCGGGCAAACGCGTATATGTGCGTCGCATCAATGTGCAGGGAAATTCGCGCACCCGCGACGAGGTGGTTCGCCGCGAACTACGGCAATTGGAGTCAGGCTGGTATTCGATTGAAAAAATTAATCGCTCCAAAGAACGGCTGGAGCGTACCGGATTCTTTGAAGATATTTCAGTTGAATCGCCCCCGGTGCCCGGCACAAACGATCAGGTAGATCTGAATATCAGCGTGAAAGAGCGCAATACCGGCAGCTTGCAGTTCGGCGTCGGCTATTCCCAGAGTGACAAAGTAACGCTGTCTGCGTCGGTGTCGCAGGCCAATATTTTCGGTAGCGGTAACCAGCTCTCGTTTACGGTTAACAACAGTCGGGTCAGTAAAATTTATCAGGTGTCGTATCTGAATCCGTATTGGACGCCAGATGGCATTTCACGCGGCTTTGATTTCTATCGCCGCAACTTGAATACGCAATCTTTAACCACCGCTGACTACAAGTCAGAAACCACGGGGGGAGGCATTCGATTCGGTTTGCCTGTGACCGAATATGATTCCATCAATTTTGGCGTAGGTCTCGAAAACACCAACATTCAGCTAGCGCCGGACAGCCCTCGGCAATATGTGGATTACACCAATACATTTGGGGCCAAGAGCAACACGGTTCGTGGCTCACTCGGCTATTCACGCGACACACGCGACAGTATTTATTTTCCATCGCGCGGATATTTGATTGAAGTCGGTGGCGAAGCGGGTCTGCCAGGCGGCGATATCAAATACATTCGTGGACAGGCGAAAGTACAGTATTTGCGGCCGGTATGGGGTCCGATTGTGCTTAGCGTTAACGCGGAGCTGGGTGCAGGCGTTGGTTATGCGGGCAAGCCATTACCGTTTTTCAAGAATTTCTATGCGGGCGGCGTGGATTCGATCCGTGGCTTCCAAGCAAATACACTGGGCCCGCTGGACGCCAATGGTAATTTCTTGGGCGGTAACAAGCGATTTGTCAGCAACATTGAATTGCTGTTTCCGTTGCCTGGCATCAAGAGTGAAAAATCGGTGCGCCTGTCCGCGTTCGTTGATATTGGCAACGTGTTTGGCGCGAAAGAAAAAATTACCTACCGAGATATGCGCTCCTCGGTTGGCGTGGCGGTCAGTTGGTTCTCACCGGTGGGTCCGTTGAAATTCAGTTTGGCCAAGCCGATCAAAAAAGAGCCTAACGACAAAGTAGAGCGCTTCCAATTCTTGCTGGGTCGGGCGTTTTAATGGGTGAGTCTGGCTGGAGAATTTTTGTTAAACCTGCAGGACAGAAGTGAAAGTAACTGAGGTGAAGTCGATGGCAATATTAGGCACGCGTTTGCTGGTTCCCATTTTGTTAAGCTTGGCCATAGCGTCAAGCGCCTCCGCCACGTTTGCGGCGGAACTCAAGATTGGTATCGTCAACCAGGAGCGTTTGCTGCGCGAATCCGCGCCCGCAAAGCGCTCGCAAGGTCGCTTGGACAAAGAATTTGCGGCACGACGTACCGAACTCGACAGGATGCAAAAGCAGGGTCGTGATCTGGAGACAACACTGCAGAAAGAAGCGGTGACGATGCTCGAGCCCGATCGCATCGCCAAAGAACGTCAAATTGCGCAACTGACACGGGATTTTCAGCGCATGCAGCGCGAAATTCGTGAAGACCGCACCCTTCGCCAAAACGAGGAATTAGCCTCTATCCAGGAGCTAGCGCAAAAGGCCATTTCAGAAATCGCGGAAAAAGAAAAATTTGATCTTATCCTGCAAGACGCTGTGTTTGTGAGTCCGCGCATTGACATTACGGACAAAGTAATCAAAGCGTTGGCGGATAAATAGGCTGATCCCCAAGTTGCTGTCATCCAAAATGCTGGCATAAAAAAGCGGCCTTTTCGACACGGAAAGGCCGTTTTTATTTTAGATGCGCGGACGATGGCATTTGTCGCACCGATGCACGCATGGCGCACGCGCCGTGAGAAAATACACATATGTTGCTACGGGATCTACAATTAAAATTTGGTGGCGAATGCGTGGGCGAGGTTTCGCTTCCCCTGACAGGCGTCGGCTCGATTGAGCGCGCCGTTGAGTCTGAAATTACTTTTTTAGCCAATCCAAAATACCGTGGAGCGTTGGCAGGAACTCATGCCGGCGCCGTTATTGTAGGCGCGAATGAACGCGATGCGACCGGCAAGCCGCGACTGGTGGTGAGCAACCCTTATGCTTACTTCGCCAGGGTGGCACAGCTGTTTTCGCCGCCGGTCAATTTTTTGCCGGGCATTCATCCGCTAGCGGTGGTGAGCCCCACCGCCCGAATAGCCGCCAGCGCCTCAATTGCAGAGTTTGTTTCAATCGGCGCCGGGGCGGTCATAGCAGACAATGTACGCATTGGCGCAGGGTCGGTGATAGGCGATAACGTATCGATTGCAAGCGGGACACAGCTCACGGCGCGCGTTACCGTGTACGCAAATTGCCGAATCGGTTCGCGCAATCTGCTTCATGCCGGCGTGGTGATAGGTGCAGATGGGTTCGGGTTTGCGCCAGACTTTTCGAATGGCGGCGGCCAATGGCAAAAAATTCCGCAAACCGGTTGTGTGGTGATTGGTGATGATGTTGAAATTGGTGCGAATACGACTATTGACCGCGGTGCGATGGACAATACCGTGATTGGTAATGATGTAAAACTCGATAACCAGATTCAGGTCGGCCATAATTGTGTGATCGGCGACCACACGGTGATATCCGGCTGCGTCGGCATTGCAGGCAGCACCAAAATCGGTAAGCGCGTCATGATTGGCGGCAAGGCAGGCATTATCGGGCACTTGACGATAGGTGACGATGTCATCATCTCAGCGATGACCTTGGTAACCAAATCCATTCTCAAGCCTGGCACCTACACCTCCGGCACACCGCTGATGCCACATCGGGAATGGCTCAAAAATGCAGCGCATTTGCGCAAGCTTGATTTGATGGCGACCAAAATCAGATCCGGCACGAATAAAATAGATCAGGGAGAATAAATAATGACGGTAACAGCCAACACTCCAAGCGCTGCGCTCATGACGCCGGGCGTGGTGATGCAAAGTGATGAGATCAAAGAATACTTACCGCACCGCTATCCATTTTTGCTGGTAGATCGCGTGATTGAGCTAATCCTCAACGAGCATATTAAAGCGCTCAAAAATGTGTCGATAAACGAGCCTTTTTTTCAGGGGCATTTTCCACATTACGCGGTGATGCCTGGCGTGCTCATTATTGAGGCGCTTGCGCAAACGGCTGCGCTGCTGGCATTGAAGACGGCGGGCGAAAAGCGCGATGATAAAACGGTGGTTTATTTGGCGGGAATTGATGACGCGCGTTTTAAAAGACCGGTTGTGCCGGGCGATACCCTCATCATGACGGCGAGAATTCTGGTCGAGAAACGTGGCGTGGTGAAGTTCGCGGTGCAAGCGCACGTCGGCGAAGCACTGGCCTGTGAGGCCGAATTATTGTGCACAAAGAGGTCGATTGCGTAATGCAGGCTGCAAACAAAACATTGATTCACCCTACAGCAATTATTGATCCGCGGGCGCGGCTCGGTCACAATGTTTCAGTCGGTGCTTATAGCGTTATTGATGGTGATGTTGAAATTGGCGCTGGGTCCAGCGTCGGCCATCATTGCGTCATTACCGGACACGCCCGTATCGGCATGGAAAATAGAATTTTTCATTTCGTGTCGCTGGGTGAGGCAAATCAGGATAAAAAATATAACAACGAGCCCACGCGCCTAGAAATCGGCGACCGCAATACGATCCGCGAATATTGCAGCTTTAATCGCGGCACGATTCAGGATAATGGCGTGACCACAATCGGCAGCGATAATTGGTTGATGGCGTATGTGCATATTGCGCATGATTGCGTGGTGGGCAATCACACCACGATTGCCAATTGCACCCAACTTGCGGGCCATGTGCAAGTAGGCGATTGGGCGACCTTGGGTGGGTTTACCGGTGTGCATCAGTTTGTTAAAATCGGCGCGCACGCCATGTGCGGCGTATCGAGTGTTGTGTTGATGGACATTCCGCCGTACGTCACGGTGGGCGGTAATCCGCTGACCGCCGCAGGGGTGAACAGCGAAGGTTTAAAACGGCGCGGTTATTTGCCGGAACAAATTGCGAATCTCAAACGCGCTTACAAAATATTGTATCGAAGCAGTATGACGTTGGCCGAAGCCAGAGGAGCGCTTGCGATTGAGGCCGTTGATGCGCCAGAAATACGCCTGCTGACTGATTTTTTGAGCCAAAGTACTCGCGGTATTGTTCGCTAATTGACTATGAAAATCGGGATCGTGGCGGGAGAAGCATCGGGTGATATTTTGGGCGCGCAGCTGATAAAAGCGTTAAAAGTCGAGTATCCAGACTTGGAATTTGTCGGCATCGCCGGACCCAGAATGCAGTCTGAGGGCGCATCGTCCTGGTATTCGATGGAAAAACTGGCGGTGCGTGGTTATGTAGAAGTTCTCAAACGCTACCGTGAGTTAATCGGCATTCGCCACAGTCTGCGCGAACGCTTGCTAAAAGAGCGCCCAGCCATGTTTATTGGTATTGATGCGCCTGATTTTAATTTGGACCTTGAGCGTGCGCTAAAGGTGGCGGGCATCCCGACTGTGCATTATGTGAGCCCGTCGATTTGGGCGTGGCGCGGAGAGCGCATCAAAAAAATAAAGGGCAGCATTGATCAAATGCTGACGATCTTCCCATTTGAGCCTGCCATTTATGAACGTGAAGGCATTGCTGCGACCTATGTAGGTCACCCCACGGCGGATACTATTCCGCAGGCCTCCCAGCGCGATAATGCGCGCATACAGCTGCGAATTCCTCCCGGCGAAAAAATCATTGCGTTGCTGCCCGGATCACGGCAAACCGAGCTCGATTACCATGCGGCATTATTTATTGAAACCGCGCGTGTGCTGCTGGAACGGTTTCCCGCCGCCCGTTTTTTAGTACCACTGGCCACCCGCGAAACTCGTGAGCAATTTGACACCGCCCGATATCGTCTCAATGCCCAGGATTTGCCGATTCAGATTTTATTTGGGCACGCCAATCTTGCGCTTGCTGCGGCGGATGTGGCCTTGGTTGCGAGCGGCACCGCGACGCTCGAGGCGGCGATGCTGGGTTGTCCGCATGTGATTGCCTATCGCATGTCGCCGACAACCTATCGGATCATGAAGAAAAAAGCTTATCTGCCCTATGTGGGGTTGCCGAATATTTTGGCGGGCGAATGGCTGGTGCCTGAATTATTGCAGGACGATGCGACGCCCGAAAATTTGGCCCAGGCGTTAGGCAATTGGCTCATTCACCGCGATGCAGCGTCGCGGTTACGTCAACGATTTGGCAAAATTCATGCGTCACTCGCGGTGGATAATGCAGCGCGGATCAGAGATGCACTGAGGCCAATGCTGAAACCCCTTCTAGGGCTACCACTGACACCGCAACAGGAACCGCCGCTTCAATCTGATGCGCGTACTCCGATAGCTATTTCTGCATCGTCCGCTGGGCTGGCCCAATCGTCTAACCCGAATGCAATTTCAGCGACTTCACAAACGGTGCGAACGAGTTCGCAGCAAAACGCGTGATATCGATCGCATATCGATGCGGCGTAGATGAAGCGGGCCGTGGGCCGTTGGCGGGTGCCGTTTATGCGGCGGCGGTGATTCTTGATCCCGCGCAGCCGATTGCAGGACTGGCAGACTCTAAAACGCTCTCCGAAAAACGCCGGGATGCGCTGGCCATCCTCATTCGCGAGCGGGCGCTGGCTTATGCGATTGCATGGGCGACTGTGGAGGAAATTGATGCAATGAATATTTTGCAGGCGACTTTGCTGGCGATGAAACGCGCGGTTGAAGCGCTCAAGCATGCTCCCAGCGAAGTGCTGGTGGATGGCCTGCATGTGCCTAAAATTTCATTTGCAAGCCGCGCAATTGTGGAAGGCGACCGGTTGATCGAAGAAATTTCGGCGGCCTCAATTCTCGCTAAAACTGCGCGTGATGCCGAGATGTGCGCCCTGCATGCACGATTCCCCGAATACAATTTCAAGCAGCATAAAGGCTATGGAACCGCTGAACACATGCAGGCGTTGAAGGCATATGGGCCATGCGCGTTGCATCGGCGCAGCTTTGCGCCAGTCAGGGCGGCATTTGCACAAGGCGCGCTGGCGTTTGTTAAATGAAAGCGATTCGATCGCGCGACAACGCCTTCGTCAAACAGCTGATTCAGCTCGCCCACTCCTCGCGTGAGCGCAAAAAAGTTGGCTTGACCGTACTGGATGGCCTTCATTTGGTGGGCGCGTATGTCGACGCAATAGGCCCACCGCGCGCGATCGCAGTAGCGGAGTCAGCGCTTGATCAGGCTGAAATAAAGGCGTGGCTCGCTGTTTTTGAAACCAGATTCCCGCGCGTGACTGTCAATATTTTGACTGCGCCATTGATTGCCGAGGCGTCCAGTCTCGACTCGCCTGCCGCGGTGCTGGCAGAAGTTGAAACGCCTGTCGCGCGAGCCATTCCGCTCGATGCCAGCGCGGTTTTGGTGCTTGAAGATGTACAGGATCCCGGTAATGTGGGCTCAATGCTGCGTAGCGCCGCCGCCGCCGGCGTATGCGAGGTGATGTTGTCTAAATCATGCGCATTCGCATGGTCACCTAAAGTGTTGCGTGCCGCCCAGGGGGCACATTTTTTGCTCAATATTGTTGAAGGCGCAGATGTGGTGGACTTCGTCAGTCGGTATCGCGGACAGTCGCTCGCTTTTGTTCCTGCCGCGTCAACATGGGCTAAAAAAGGGGCAAAAAACATGGCTTCAAGTTTATATGATTGCGAACTGGCGCGGGCCACCGCATTCTTGATTGGCAATGAAGGAGCAGGGCTTTCCCTGCAACTTCTGCAAACGGCCAGTGCAGGTGTTACCGTTCCGATGCCGGGAAAAGTGGAATCGCTAAACGCCGCGGCCTGTGCCGCGATTGGGATGTTCGAGATGGTCAGGCAGCGAGCGGCAGCAAATGCCAGCGGGCCTGAAGTCTTCACGCCCGACTAAAGGCTAGGTCATTCCCATTGCCGCGCCGATGTCGCCGTCCTTTAATATTTTTGGAGAATAATTTTGAGCACTAATCCTGGTGTGTCCGCAGACAACAGCCATCGTAACTATCGCTACTACGAATTGGTAATGGTGGGTTTTGTGGCGGTGTATCTCTGCTCCAACTTGATCGGACCTGCCAAAGCGGCGCAGCTTGAGTTGCCGATCATTGGCGCGTTTACCTTCGGTGCGGGCGTATTGTTTTTTCCACTGTCGTATGTATTTGGCGATATCCTCACTGAGGTTTACGGCTACGCGCGCGCGCGAAAGGTAATCTGGGCGGGTTTTGGCGCGATGGCGTTTGCGGCCATTATGGCGACGGTGGTCGTAGCGCTTCCGCCTGCGCCGGGCTGGCCCAACCAAGTTGCTTATGAGACGGTGTTCGGGCAGACGCCGCGGATCGTGGCGGCGTCCATGATTGCTTATTTTTGTGGTGAATTTGTAAATTCATATGTGCTCGCGAAAATGAAATTAGCCGCGGGTGGAAAACAGATGAGCGTGCGGTTTGTCGTCTCCACTATTTTTGGCGAAGGGGTGGATTCGCTGCTGTTCTACCCGATTGCGTTTTACGGCATCTGGGAAAATTCGTTGGTACTCAAAGTAATGGCCGCACAATGGGGTTTGAAAGTGCTGGTCGAAATTGTAATGTTGCCCCTCACGGTCAAAATCGTGAATGCACTGAAGCGCGCAGAAAGCGAAGACTTTTATGACCGCGAGACCAATTTCTCGCCGTTTTCACTGAAAACCTGAACCCATCGCCAGCCATGAATCTCGTTGAAATCATCGGCAGCATGGCGGCGACCTGCACCACGCTTTCGTTCATCCCGCAGGTGCTGCAAATCTGGCGGACGCGCTCCGCCAAGGATGTTTCGCTGCCGATGTACGTTACCTTCGTGATCGGCGTTGCCCTGTGGCTAGTTTATGGTTTGATGATGAACGCATGGCCGATCATCATCGCCAATATAGTGACCATCGTATTAGCGCTTGCGGTGGTGTTCATGAAGCTGCGCTGGGGCTAAGCAGTGCTCGACTATGCCGAGCGTTGTATGGTTTGGGCGTCCTTAAAACGTTCAATATGGGATGTTTAAATCCGCAGTTTGTACTGCAGTTTACTAATTCACGAAAGCAGCTCCGCCCCACAACTCCAGCACAATTCAAATTCGCCTGGGTTCGCTTCACCGCAACGGCTGCACGCTTTTGCGTCTAACGGTGGGGTGGCGCGGCTATATTCGGCGACCACGGACCGGGCATGCTGCTCTTGATGAATTTGTGCGATCCATACTTGCGGATACGCGGCTGACATCGGCAAGTCGCCAAGCGCGCCGATCGCGTTTGCGTTAAAAATATGGGCGGGTATGCCCGCTTGTTCAAGCATGTTGCGGACAAGGTGAGCATCAGGAAGGTTGGCGGCGATATAAATTTGTTTCATGACTTTATGATCGCATGATTGCTGCACAATGTAAAAAGATGCGCCGTAAATTTCCTTAAACTGCCTCTCAATTCCGTCCAACTGTGCTGCCAATCGCTCGCGAAATCACCCGTCACAGGCCAGGCTTAGCCATAAAAGCAGGCGTAAAAAAACCGTGCGGTGTGAGCCGCACGGTCTTTAAGACACGGGTACTGGCGACTAAAACGCGAAGGCGACGAGTCCCGTAAAGCCGTCCTCTTTTACATTGGTGCGGCTGAAAGTGCCCGAATAAACGAGCGATAAACTGATTTGATCGGTAATCGTGCCGCGTACGCCCACGGCGGCAGCACCCCATTTTTTGCCAGGCCGATAGCCAGGGATTTCATAGCTGATTCCCTGGGCAATCGTGACGGGTGACGCCGTGACCGAGCGCTCATCCCGGCTGCCTTCCTGCTCAAGTGAAATGCGCGCAAACGGCGTCCATTTGCCCAGATCGAAGCTGGCCCGTCCGCCGATGCTGGTGATTCTTGAATTGCGGTTTTGCTCGCCGATTTTAAGATCGGTCGATAACGCCGCCGCTGCATTGGCGTTTTCTGTGAAGCCGTTCACGGTCACGCTCTGGGTCGTATACGCGATAAATGGTCCGACACTTAACGCGCCCAATGCAAAGTCGTAGCCCGCTGACAGTCCGAGTGAGGCGTTGGAGCCTTTGGTGTTTGACGAGTTGGTGCGTGTCACTTGACCCAGCTTGACATAGCGCTGCACGTTATTGAATTTGAGATCAGCAACCGTACCCATAAAGCTGGCATATGCACCGCCTGATTTAAACGAGCCAAACAGCGACAGCAGGCTCTCGTTGGTGTCAAATTTACCGAGCGAGCCCATGGTGGCATCGGCGGTTGTTTTGCCGATTGCTGCGCCAAACGTAAACGTTTCCGAGGTACGGAACGTGACGCCTACTGTGCCAGAGCGGTTTTTCGAATTGGTTTGCGGGCTCAGGCCGTTGGTTGAAATATCAGATTTACCGCCGTCACCGGCTGCGAATGCGGTGATACGGCGAACTTCACCCACGCTACCGGTGCGCAAGCCTGCATCCAGCGTGCGAATATGGGCTGCGCGCGTGGCCAACGGTACTTCTGCCATGGTCGAATAAGCATTGGGGCCGTCAATCAGCGATTTTACAAAATCAGAAACGATGGCGTGCATAGCGGCTGTCGGGTGAACGCCGTCTGCATACAGATACGTGGCCGCGCCGTTTGGCACTGTGTTTGCCGCGCTGCAGGTAATCGACGAGCTGCCAAGGGGCAAGCAGGCTGGCGAGGTGATGTTGGTAAAGCCGAACGCCGCTGCGTTTGCGCGAACTTCGTTAAGCAAGCTAAACGTATCTGCCGGGATGACCTGAATACCGGCCGCAGCGAGGCCATTGAAAAGCGTCACGTTGTAGCCCGCCACCAACGCACTCACCGACGATTGAAACGCGGTGCCGGAAAACTGCGGGGTCGTGCCGATATCGGGTATCGCAAATACAAGCACGTAACGTGCGCCCGCTGCTTTCAAACGTGCAATCTCGGCAACCTCGCCGTTCGCGGCGGCCAGCACATTGGCTTGCAGTTGCGCGGCGGTAATAAAGCCCGCTTGTAAAGCGCCTAAATTTGCAAAAATATCGTTGGCACCCGCAATCACGCCATAAAGCGCGCGGTCATCGGCTCTGCCGCCGCCTGCGGCAAGATATTCATTGATCTGGGTTGAAACCGGGCGCTGGATGCCCCCGGGGCCCAACAAGCTGGGGGGGGTTGGCAGATTGACGCGCGATCCGCCCTGCGCATAAATACCACCGCCGGCATTGCTGGGACGTGGCACGCCACCGTAATAACTGGCAATTAATTCAGACCAGACCGGGCCTGGGTTGGTGGTGAAGCGTCCGACTCCTGCCGCAAACGCTGGGTTGGTGAGACCGGCGATGCCGGGACGATAAATGCCCGCATCTGCCAGGCTGTCACCGAATATATAAACGCCGCTGAAAGTGATGGCGTTTGCGGCGCTGGCACTCAGGCCAAATGTTGCGGCAACGATAGCAGGCAACAAACGCTTTACAGCGCGTTTTTGAATGAAATTGAACGACATGAAAAGCTCCTCGAATGATAAGTTATCAGATTTTTTTTCGGACATTTTTTTTACAGATTAATGATGGCATAAACACTACTGTTACTCAAAGGTATTCAACGATGATGTGGCTAAAAACAGACACTTTGAACGACCTTGTTGCATCCCGCTACATTCACGGCAGACCAGTTCTCGACGCGCGTTTGCGACAGGAAATTTGCCAATCGTCAATGCTGGATTAGGCCCAGTTAAAATTCCATATAAAAAGTGCCCGCCCAGCGTGCCGTTTGAGTGATAAAGTGGCCGGGAGGGGCGCTGGAGCTTGCGTTCACTTTTTTATTTTGCCAACGCGCTTTTTTGGCGCGTGCATGATGTTTCGACTCGACGCCACAGAAATGCTGAACGCCGCTTCGGACGCTGCGTTCAAGGCCGAGCGCAGCCATTGCTGGGCGGCGACTGATCGGGTGCGCTGGTGCCACACCATATCCACCTGAACCGGTGGTACGGTGAAAGGTAATTTAAAAGCGGCCAGCTCGGCACTCATACCGGTCGAGGGTAAAAAATGTTTGGGCAATACGGTCAGCAGATCAGAGCCGACCACCACCCGACCCGCGGTAAAAAATTGATTCACGGTCAGCACAATGCGGCGCGTGCGGTTGATCGTGGCCAGTGCCTCATCAATAAATCCAAATGGTCGCCCCGAGAAACTCACCAGCAGATGATGGGCCTCGCAATAAGCATCCAACGATAGTGGCGCGGCGGCTAGCGGATGGTCGTGACGCATCACGCACACATATTCACCGCGATAAAGTTGGGCATGGGTAAAGTTATCCGGTGTGCCGGTTTGCATGGCACCGAGTGCAATCGCGGCTACCGCTGCCGGGAAATAGCCAACGGCCAGATCCACCTCACCCGCCTCTAGCAATGCACGCGGATCGCGGGTGGTGAGCGGCAGCACGCGCATGTTGATATTTGGCGCGCTGGTTTCCATCTGACGAATCAGCGCAGGCATCAGCATCGCCGCCGTGGCGTCCGCCATCGCCAGCACAAAACTCTGGGTTGAAGTGGTCGCATCGAACGCATCCGGCGTGATCGTGGCCTGCAGATTGGCGAGAGACGTACGCACCACTGGCCACAGCGCTGATGCGCGGGGTGTGGGGGTGACGCCGTAGCCTGAACGTACCAGCAGGTCATCGTCGAGCGCCTCGCGCAGTCGCCGTAGCGCATTGCTGACTGCAGGCTGTGTCATCGCCAGATTTTCGGCCGCTCGCGTGATATTTCGCGTCGCCATGACTTCATCAAATACGCGCAGCAAATTCAGGTCAAGCGCGCTAAACCGTTGGGTCATCGTCTTCTTTCCTGTGGCATCCGGCAACGTCCCATCGATCAACATCAATCTAACTATCACCGATGTAAATACAAAAAATCACAGATATAAATTGGCAATATATCAGCAACTACTCTAAATTTAGGGCATTGCAGCAATTGATCATTCAAGGAACAAATATGTCTGTGCATCTACCCACCCATTTTGGTTTTGAGCGTGTTGCCTTCGAAAAACCGTCCCATAGCCCTGAAAACCGCGCGGCTAAAACAGGCGGAGTTCGCATGCTTTCAAACAAACGCTTGTCGAATGTGATTCTGGTTTTATTGGTGATGGCCGCTGTGACGCTCACCGAGCGCATGCTTGACCCCACCAAGACCAGCTTTGCGTTGGAATGGGCGGTGCTTAGCCTAGTGGCAATGGTGACATTTACGCTGTTGGCCAATGTTGTCTTCCGCATTACGTCAAGCGCGCGAGCATGGTTAGTGTTTTATATCGCAGAAGCGCGTGAAACGCGGGCGGAGCAAGAGATTGTCTGGCTGGCCAAGGGCGACCGGCGGGTGTTGGACGACATTCGCGCGGCGCGTGATCGTCAGGAATGGGTTGGCTGATCACCATTATGCAGAGAAAAAATTTCCTCGCGTTTTACGAAAACCTTGAGGCCTTTTTCGCCAAACATCTCGGTCGTTAGTCGTCTTGTTTACTCAGCAATACCGCGATCAATGCCGTTGGCCTTTTCATGTTGTGGCGGCTTCAAGGCAACCTTTGGGTTTAATCCTGGCGCCATAATAAATTAATCGCGAGTCCGCCCATCACCATGGCCATCGCAAGCAGCTTCCACAGCGGAAGTTGTTCACCCAGCCACCAGCTTGATGCGGCCATGCCGAATACCGGCACCAGTAGGGCCATCGGCGTCACGGTCGCTGCCGGGTGGCGCGCTAACAGCCAGCCCCACGCGGCATAGCCGAACAACGAGTTCGCGGTTGCCTGCCAAAACACGGCAAACCAAGTTGTGGCATCAGCGTCGCGAAGTCCGCTGCTAATGGCGGGCCAGCCTTCAAATGCGAATGAGAGTATCAATAGCGGCGGCACTGAAAACAGGCTGGACCACACGACATAGGCGACCATGTTGATACGCCCGGCGCGCTTCACGACAATATTACCGCAGGACCAGCTAAGCGCAGCCAGCAAAATCATAACCAGACCGCCGACCGTGGTGCTGCCATCGGTATGGGCGCCAATGATCGCAATACCGGTCGCTGCCATGGCCAATGCCAGCCACTGGCGAGACTTGACGCGCTCATGTGCCAAGCGCATCGCTAGAAATATGGTGAAAAATACCTGCATCTGAATCACCAGCGAAGCCAAGCCTGGCGAAATGTGGCCCTGCATGGCGAGGAACAGCAGTGCGAATTGACCTACTCCGGTGAACAGGCCAAACGCGGCGAGATTGCGCCACGACACCGCCGGACGTTTGAGAAAAAATACCATCGGCACGACCGCAAAAATGAAGCGCAAAGCCGCAAACAACAATGGCGGCAAATGTGCCAGCGCGAGCTTGATCACGACGAAATTGCTTCCCCAAATGGCCACCACAGCTAATGCCAGCAGGAAGTGACGCAAGGGCAATGCGGATGAGTTCATATTGAGTTGATGGCGATTGTGTCGCAAGTACGTGGCGAGTGTGTGGCAAATACGCGTCGATTGACGCACGATTAGTGCGCGAGCTATGGCACCTTATTGGGCGGACTGTTTGAGGGGCTTATGTCTGTAAAGGCCCGCCAATTATAGGGCTTCGTTAAATTAACCTAATAAACCCGCCTGACCAGCCGAGCCTCATGCAGGATCGTCGCGGCTAATTCTTCGATGCTTTTGGCGGTCGAATTCAGGAACGAAATACCGGACGTTTTCATCAGTGATTCGGCCGCGTCGACTTCCCATTTGCAATTCTCAAATGATGCATATTTGCTATCGGGTTTACGTTCCTGACGTATGGTTTGCAGGCGCTCAGGCAGGATCGAAAGCCCCCACACCTTATGCCGCAGCGGCAGTAACGCAGGCGGCAGTTTCATGCGCTCCAGGTCTTCCGGGATAAGCGGATAATTCGCCGCTTTTACGCCGAATTGCAGCGCCATGTACAGGCAAGTTGGCGTTTTTCCCGAGCGTGACACCCCCACCAAAATAATATCGGCCTGCTCCAGATTGCGATTGGTCATCCCGTCGTCGTGGGCTAGCGTGTAATTCACCGCTTCTATACGATGGTTGTAGTCCTTGAAATTGCCGGCCGAATGGCGGCGACCAATCGCATGTGCGCTTTTGATGCCGAGCTCCTCCTCCAGCGGCACAATGAAACGCTCCACCACATCCAGCACCATCGCATTTGCGCGGCTGATTTCCTGGCGCAGGTCCTCCGTCATGAGCGAGGTAAACACCAGCGGGCGCTTGCCAGAATCTACGCCCGCGCGTTCAACCTGGCCGAGCACATCGCGTGCCTTTTCAATATTGTCGATAAATGGCAGGGTGACACGTTGAAATTCGATATCGTCAAACTGGGTCAGCAACGAATTACCCAGCATTTCGACGGTAATCCCGGTACGATCAGAGACAAAAAACACGGTGCGCGGCTGTGGCATGAGGGTTCCTGTGGGTTTCCAAGTTATTGCGCCGCAACAATTGGCCCGGCGAAGCTATAATTATGATCCAACTCTGATCAACCTCGCGGCTAGCTTCGCTGTGAGCTTCGTTGCAGCCTTTGCTGCAATATCAGGCCGTTGTACCTGCATTTAAATTTTAAAAAACGCATCGGATCCCCATGTCTTCAGCCACTCTGGTTCTACCGCTTTCGAAACTTCGTATGGATGATGTCGCCACCGTGGGCGGAAAAAATTCTTCGCTGGGCGAATTGATCAGTCAGTTGTCAGAGGCCGGCGTGCGCGTGCCGGGCGGATTTGCGACCACTGCCGAGGCATTTCGTGATTTTTTGATGCACAATAATTTGACTGAAAAAATCAATGCGGCGCTGATAAATCTGAATGTGGACGACATCCCCGCCTTGACCAAAACAGGTGCCATGGTGCGCGATTGGGTTGTGACGGCACCGCTACAGCCCGCGCTAGACGCCGAGATTCGCGCAGCGTATGCGGAACTGACAAACGACAATGCCGAGGCAAGCTGGGCGGTGCGCTCATCCGCCACCGCTGAGGATCTGCCCGATGCCTCCTTTGCCGGCCAGCAGGAAACATTTCTGAATATCAAAGGTATCGATAACGTGCTTGAAGCGATCAAGCATGTATTTGCTTCGCTTTATAACGATCGCGCGATTTCGTACCGGGTACACAAAGATTTTGCGCACGCTGAAGTGGCATTGAGCGCTGGGGTGCAACGCATGGTGCGCTCGGATTCGGGCGCGGCGGGCGTGTTGTTTTCGCTGGATACCGAGTCGGGTTTTCGCGATGTGGTATTCATTACATCCAGCTATGGTTTGGGCGAAATGGTGGTGCAGGGCGCGGTCAATCCGGATGAATTTTATGTGGCGAAACGTTGCCTCGCCGAAGGCAAGCCGGCGGTTTTGCGCCGCAGCCTCGGCACCAAAGCTGAAAAGATGATTTTTAGCGCCGCGCAATCTGCCGGTAAATCAGTGATCGTAAAGCCGGTTGAACAAACCGAGCGCGATAAGTTTTCACTAACTGATGCCGAAGTCGAAGAACTCGCCCAATATGCGGTGGCGATTGAAAAACATTATGGTCGTCCGATGGATATTGAGTGGGGCAAGGATGGCCGCGATGGCAAACTTTACATCCTGCAAGCACGCCCGGAAACCGTCAAATCGCAAGAGACGCGCACCGATGTGTTGATACGCTATCGCATGAAAGCCGAAGGCGACAAAATCGCCGAAGGCCGGGCGATTGGCGGCAAGGTAGGCATCGGTCCGGCGCGCGTGATCAAAGATGTTTCGGAAATTAACTTATTCCGTGAAGGTGACGTGATCGTCACCGATATGACCGACCCGAACTGGGAACCCGTCATGAAAAAAGCCGCCGCGATTATCACCAACCGCGGTGGACGCACCTGTCACGCGGCCATCATTGCGCGTGAGCTGGGAGTTCCAGCAATTGTCGGTTGTGAAGATGCGACGCATGTGATTCGTGATGGTGAAGAAATTACCGCGAGCTGCTGCGAGGGCGATACCGGCCACATTTATCGTGGTCGTGTGCCGTTTGAGGTGATCGAAGTCTCGCTCGATAAAATGCCGGAAATTCCCGTCAAGATTGCGATGAACGTGGGCAATCCCGAGCTCGCATTTGATTTCGCGCAATTGCCGAACGAAGGGGTGGGTTTGGCGCGTCTGGAATTCATTATTTCGAACACGATCGGGGTGCATCCCAAGGCGTGTCTGGAATACGCGAAGCTGCCGAATGATTTGCAGGCGCAGGTGCAAAAACAGGCGCGCGGCTATGCGAATCCGGTTGATTTTTACGTTAAAAAAATGGTTGAAGGCGTGGCGACAATTGCCGCTGCTTTTTACCCGAAAAAAGTCATCGTGCGATTGTCTGATTTCAAATCAAACGAATATCGCAACCTGATTGGCGGGCCCCGTTACGAGCCGACCGAAGAAAACCCAATGCTTGGTTTTCGCGGTGCCTCGCGCTACATTGCGCACAGCTTTCGTGATTGTTTCAAGCTTGAATGTGAAGCGATGCGCTATGTTCGCGACACGATGGGATTAACCAATGTCGAACTCATGGTGCCCTTTGTCCGCACCTTGAAAGAAGCCGATCAAGTGCTCGCGATCATGAAAGAGTTTGGTCTGGAGAGAGGAAAAGGCGCGGGCAAAGAGGGATTGAAAATAGTGATGATGTGCGAGATTCCATCTAACGCCATTTTGGCCGATCAATTTTTGGAACGCTTTGATGGATTTTCTATTGGTTCCAACGACATGACGCAAATGACCCTCGCCTTGGATCGCGATTCCGGCTTGGTGATGGATGCGTTTGATGAGCGCGATCCCGCGGTAAAAGAGATGTTGCATTTGGCGATCAAAGCCTGCCGCAAAGCCAATAAATACGTCGGCATCTGCGGGCAAGGGCCGTCGGATTATCCTGATCTGGCCGAGTGGCTGATGAAAGAAGGAATCGAGAGCATGAGCCTGAATCCGGATACCGTGGTTGAGACTTGGCTGCATTTGGCGAAAGTAAAGTAATGGTGCCATTGAAATGGCAATTTGCTCGCTTCGATGATCTGCCGATGCGCGATTGGTACACCGTTTCCACCGCGCGCGTGGATGTTTTTATCATGGAACAAAATTGCCCGTTTCAGGATAACGACGGCGCTGATTTGGTTTCATGGCATTTGCTAGGTTGGGCCAGCAGCGGAGGTGAACGAGAGCTCGCGGCCTATTGTCGCTTGGTCGATCCCGGCGTGAAATATGCCCAGCCATCGATCGGTCGCGTGGTGACCACGCGAGCTTATCGCCGGCATGGTTTTGGCAAAATATTGATGAAGGAAGCCCTCGCGCGGCACGATGCGCTATACCCCGATCAAGCCAACAAAATTGGCGCGCAGAAGCGGCTGGAAAAGTTTTATGGCGAACTGGGATTTGTTGTATCTTCTGATATGTACATCGAAGACGGCATTCCGCACGTCGAGATGGTGAGAGCGGCTTGCGCTTAGTTTACGTCGTCATCCCGGCGCACCGAGTGATGTTTTTAGCGCAAGGCCGGGACCTGCTGCGCTCCAACAAACTGCCGCTGACATCAAAATTTCAGCAGTAAAAAATGCCAATACTCACCTTCCTCGTCACCGGCTTCACCCCCTTCAACGGCGAAAAAATTAACCCCTCGTGGCAAATCGTAAAAGCGCTACCCGGGGCGATTTCCGGCTACAAAATTATAAAATTGCGTGTCCCGACTGAATTCGGAAGATCGATCAACGTCGTCATCAAGGCGATTGACAAACTTAAACCCGACATCGTCTTATGCCTCGGTCAGGCGGGTGGTCGCGCGCAGATGAGTGTGGAGCGTGTTGCGATCAATGTGAATGACGCGCGGATTGTGGATAACGCAGGTGTGCAGCCAATTGATGAGGCAATTGCCGAAGATGCGCCAGCGGCTTATTTTTGCACTTTGCCGGTTAAAGCGATGGTGCATTCCATGCTGGACCAAAACATTCCTGCCGAAGTCTCAAATACAGCGGGCACTTTTGTCTGCAATCATCTTATTTTTGGTGTGTTGCATCATATTGCTCTTCGCCAATATCCGATTCGTGCCGGCTTCATGCATGTGCCGTTTGTGGATTCTCAAGTCGTGGGTCGCGATGATGTCCCTTCGCTGACGTTGCCCGCCATGATTGAAGCAACAAAAGCGGCGATAATTGCAGCGATCAAGCATCGCGCAGACATCAAAACCATCGATGGCGCGCACCATTAATTTTCAGGAGAAATGCATCATGAGCAAAGCAGCTGTTGGCAAAGTCTACGCTGACGCAAAATCCGCCCTTGCCGGTTTGTTAAAAGATGACATTACCATTGCTGCTGGCGGCTTTGGCTTGTGCGGAATACCTGAAAACCTGATTCAGGCGCTGGTTGATTCGGGCGTCAAGGGACTAACCATTGCAGGTAACAACGCCGGTGTAGATGACTTCGGCATGGGGCTTTTGCTCAAGACGCGCCAGGTAAAAAAAGTGATCGCGTCGTATGTGGGCGAAAACAAGGAATTCGAGCGTCAGGTGCTGGCGAACGAGCTGGAACTGCAGTTGGTACCGCAGGGCACGCTTGCTGAAAAATTTCGGGCAGGCGGCGCGGGTATCCCCGGCTTTTATACGCGCACGGCCTATGGCACCAAGCTGGCCGAGGGCAAACACACGCACACTTTTGACGGTAAAGAATTTATTCTCGAAGAGGCGATTCACGCAGACGTGTCGATCGTAAAAGCGTGGAAGGGCGATAAGGCCGGCAATCTGGTCTATCGCAAAACCACCCGCAATTTCAACCCGATGATCGCTACTTGCGGCAAAGTGACCGTGGCCGAAGTAGAAGAACTGGTTGAAATCGGCGAGCTTGAGCCTGATCAAATTCATACGCCCGGCATTTTTGTGGATCGAATTATTCAGGGTGCAAAATTTGAAAAGCGTATTGAATTTCGCACCATTAGCGGCGGTATAACATCGAAAAAAGATTCACCGATTCGCGATCTGATGGCTCAGCGTGCGGCGAAGGAATTGCGGGAGGGGTTTTATGTGAATTTGGGTATTGGCATCCCCACCCTAGTCGCCAATCACATTCCCGACGGCATGAGCGTGACATTGCAAAGCGAAAATGGCCTGCTCGGGATCGGCCCGTTTCCAACCGAAGAAGCCATCGACGCCGACTTGATCAATGCGGGCAAGCAAACCATCACCACCATTCCCGGCTCCAGCTTTTTCTCCAGTGCAGACTCGTTCGGCATGATTCGCGGCGGGCATATTGATCTGTCGATTCTCGGTGGCCTCGAGGTGGCGGAAAATGGTGATCTCGCCAACTGGATGGTGCCGGGCAAGATGGTTAAAGGCCCCGGTGGCGCGATGGATCTGGTGTCCGGCGTGCGGCGCGTGGTGGTGCTGATGGAGCACACATCGAAAGATGGCACGTCAAAAATTCTTAAAGAATGCTCGCTGCCGCTGACCGGTAAAGGCGTGGTTGACCTTATCATCACCGATCTTTGCGTGTTCGAAGTTGAAGCCGCAGAGGGGAAAAACAGGGGATTGGTGTTGACAGAATTACATCCCGGTGTGACGTTAGAGGAGGTGAAAGCGAAAACAGCAGCGGCGTTTCGGGTTGCGCTTTAAAACAGAGTTAGCCTCGTAGTAAAAATTGTCATCCCGGCTTCAGCCGGGATGACAAACGCTTGAGAGCTTCCTAATATTGAAACACTAGCAATGGCGACCATCAATGAGCATAAATTCCCGTAAAGCCGCGCCACTGCTAGACTTTCATTGCCTGGATTAGTTCCAGAAAATCATCCCGATCTGACGTGATGTAAGCGTGCCGGATCAGGCAATCGACGATGACCAGCATCGCGTCCGTCGTGAACTCAGCGCCATCTTCGATCATTTTCATGATCTCGTCGACGGGGATGCAGATAAACTCTGCTACTTCGCCGTCCTGATTTTGCGGGATAAAATTTTCAGGTAGAACGATATCATGGGTAAAAATAATTTCGTGATGCAGGCCTTCTTCACCTTCGTATCTGGATTTAAGCGCGCCGGTTGATTTTGCATTTTTCGCGACTCTTTCCACAATGCCTGCTTCTTCAAAACTCTCTTTAATCATCGTCTCGATCGGTGAAAAGCCACGCGCAATGCGGCCTGCGGCGATGTTATCGAGTTTGCCAGGATCTTGATGTTTGTGGGCTGCGCGGCGTGCGAGCCACATGTGCGGCGTACCCTTCCGCATGACCAGGGCGTTCAGATGTGAGGCATACATGGTCAATCCAAAATACAGTGACGCCGCGCGTTCAATATAAAAAATCGATGGCGCATAAAACGATTCAGCAACCGTGACCTGCTCGCCACGCCACCCTCGAATGACCTCTTGTGTGGCGAGCGATTCGATGATCTCTGCAAGGACGGCGCTACGATGTTCAGCCGATAGATGATCGCCCATCAGGCTGATGCCCCTTGGCCGCACGCTGAATGCTTCTGGCCATGCCTCAAGATGCGCCGCAAAACCCTGCCTTAGCCAGCCGACAAGCAAGCCGTTGGCCGTAAAGGGCAGCATGGTTGCGGTGGGATCGAAGCTGGTTGCGTCAATGACGCGTTTGGTAAGTTGGTGGGGCATGAAAGACGCCGCTTATAGTGTGGAACAGGATGGAATTTTAATAGGCTTGGTGTCGTGCTGGGGGGCTATTTTTGCTCATAATCAAGTCTCGTAAAAATTCACGCGTATTCCCGCTCGAATTTTGAATTAGAAAGCACGTTTGAATGAAGATTATTGTCATGGGCGCGGGCATTATTGGTACGGCCAGCGCATGGTATCTGGCGAAGCTGGGTCATGAGGTCTCGGTGATTGACCGGCAGCCCGCCGCCGGTCTCGAGACCAGCTTTGCCAATGGGGCGCAGATTTCGGTTTCGCAATCGGAGCCCTGGGCCGCGCCAGGCGCGCCGTTGAAGGTGCTGAAGTGGCTGCTGAAAGATGATGCACCGCTGCTGTTTCGGCCAAAAATGGATTTGCATCAGTGGATGTGGGGCGCACAGTTTTTGGTCGAGTGCTTGCCGTGGCGATTTCGACACAACATTCGCGAAATGGTCAATCTCGGTTTGTACAGCCGCGAATCAATGAAAGAAATGCGTGCAGAGACCGGCATTGAATACGATCAACTGACGCGAGGTATTTTGCAGTTCTATACAAATGCAGATGATTTTACGGCCGCCAAGGACGCGTCCAAACTGTTGCTTCAATATGGTATTGAGCGTGAAGTAAAAACGGCTGAAGAAGCGATTGCGATTGAGCCGGCGCTCCATCATATTCGCGACCGGCTGGCGGGCGCCACCTATGCGCCGACCGACGAATCAGGTGACGCGCATACCTTCACGCAGAAGCTGGCTGGTTTAAGCGAGGCCAAGGGCGTGACCTTCAAATACGGCGCGACGATCGAGGCGATTGAAGTGGATGATAAAAAAATCAGCGGCCTCAGATTGCGTCATTCAAACGGTCACACTGAAACCGTGAAGGCCGACGCCTATGTATGCGCGATGGGCAGTTACAGTTATTTGATGCTGAAGCAAATCGGCATGTCGATTCCGGTGTATCCGGCCAAAGGTTATTCCGCGACACTATCGACGCAAGGATTTTCCGGTGCGCCGATGGTTAGCCTGACCGACGAGGCAATGAAGATTGTGTTCTCACGTATCGGTGAGCGCATGCGTATCGCGGGCACGGCGGAGCTCGATGGCTACAGCACAAACTTGTCGATGATCCGCACTGAAGCATTGGTGAAGCGTGCGCGCGAATTATTTCCGGGCGCAGCCGATTACGATAATCCAGTCTACTGGACCGGATTACGGCCGGCCACGCCATCGAATTGCCCACTGATCGGTCGCACCAAGTTTCCCAATCTGTTTTTGAACACGGGCCACGGCACGCTAGGCTGGACTGAAGGCTGCGGGTCGGGTCGCGCGTTGGCGGATTTGATGTCAGGGAAGAAGCCGGATGTTGATTATCAGTTTTTGCGGTAATTTTTTCGAAATATTTAAGTCCAATGCCCTCAGTCTCGCTAGCAGATATTCAAGCCGCCCGTGAAGTTATCAGCGGCCACATTGCCAACACCCCGTGTTTGCATTCGCGCACGCTGTCCGAAATAACCGGTGCGAATGTTTATCTTAAATTTGAAAATCATCAATTCACCGCGAGCTTCAAGGAGCGCGGCGCGCTGAATAAATTAACTTCTCTAAACGCTTCACAGCGCAGGGCGGGCGTGATCGCGGCCAGCGCAGGTAATCATGCGCAGGGCGTGTCGTATCACGCGACGCGTATGGGCGTTCCCAGTGTGATTGTGATGCCGCGTTTTACGCCCAATGTGAAAGTCGATATGACGCGCCGCCACGGTGCCGAGGTGGTGTTGTTTGGTGATGATTTTGATGAGGCCAAAGCGCATGCGTTTCAATTGGCTGATCAGCGCGGGCTAACTTTTGTGCATCCCTACGATGACGAAAAAGTAATTGCAGGGCAGGGCACGATTGCGCTTGAAATGCTCGAAGCGCAACCGCAGCTCGATATGTTGTGCATCGCAATCGGCGGTGGCGGCTTAATTAGTGGCATGTCGATTGCGGCAAAAGCGCTCAAGCCTGAGATCGAAATATTAGGGGTGGAAACATCGCGTTTCCCCTCCATGCTGGCGGCCTTAAAGGGCGAAACGCCCGTTTTTGGTGCATCGACTATTGCGGAGGGAATAGCGGTCCGGGAACCCGGAAAATTAACCTTTGATATTGTCAAAAAATGCGTCGGCGATGTTGTGCTGGTCGATGAAGGCGACATCGAAGAAGCCATCGTCATGCTGCTTGAAATCGAGAAAACGGTGGTCGAGGGTGCAGGTGCGGCGTCACTCGCCGCGATGATGCAGCATCGTGAAAGATTTGTCGGCAAACACGTCGGGCTGGTGCTGTGCGGCGGCAATATCGATCCGCTGATGCTCGCTGAAATTATCCAGCGCGGCATGGTGCGTTCGGGTCGTTTGGCGCGAATAAAAGTCGAGCTACGCGATCTCCCCGGTGCACTCGCCAAAATCACGAGCGTCATTGCCGATGCGAACGCCAACATTGACGAAGTCCACCATCAGCGCACCTTTACGAATCTATCGGTACAGAGCGCCGAGGTGGAATTTGTGCTGAAAACGCGTAACGCCGCGCATGTGGACGAGATTGTGGCGAAGCTCGGTGCGGCGGGGTTCACGGCGCGAGCGCATCGGAATGATGTGACTTGACTGTTGTTGCACGACACGAAGAAAACGTTAGCAATGTTATTGCAATCCCGGGCTTTTGGTCGAGGAATTTGCTTTTGCTACATGTAGCGACGACTTTCAAAACAGATTCCGCGCTTCGCCGAAGGGGGTCTCAGTCGAAAAGAATGTACGGACGGCTCATGCAGACTCTAATGCCGGCGTGCATCCTGAAGCATAAATGCTTGTAAAGCTCCGCCAATGCTCGTGATTTGAAATGAGCATAAGGCATCTGGATGGCCGTTGGTAACATGGGTCACTTTTTTACCTGCGTCCCTATTCCCTTGCGTTGCATCACGCCCCAACCGCCTTGTTTGCCGCGAAGCCATTGCCACATGCCTTGCAATCGCCAGACAACATTCAATTGTCGATAGCCAAAATTCTCCACCACACCGATGAACAGCATCATCGCAATATCGCGTGGGCGCGTGTAGACGTGAAAGCAGAGTTCATCGAGTAGCACGGATAGTGTTGAGAGTACGATGCCAAACAAGATGGTGACCAGTAATAGCAGGATCGCCATGTGGGCTGCGACATCATGAAAAATAATCAGATACGCGAAGAAAAGATAGCCGAATCCCTCCACCAGCGGCGCGGCCCATTCGAACAACACAAAGTAAGGAAATGCGAGCGCACTCGCGACCGAGGGCGGCCACGAAAACGGCAGGCCGCGATTGAGCCACAGGCTTTCGCACAGGCCACGCTGCCAGCGCACGCGTTGATTCTTTAGCGTGCGGAAGTCTTCAGGTGCTTCAGTCCAGCAGATGGGTTCGGGTACATAGACGATTCGGTAGCGCCGCTTCTTCGCAGAAAGAACACGATGCAAACGCACGATCAGTTCCATATCTTCACCGATCGTTTGATGCCGATAGCCGCCGACTTCAATCACGGTATCGCGACGCATCACGCCGAACGCGCCGGAGATAATCAAGAGGCCGTTGTAGCGCGCCCAGCCAAGCCGTCCGAACAAAAACCCGCGGATATATTCCACAATCTGAAATCTTGCCAGCCAATCGTTGGGCACACGTGCATCCAGCAACAAACCATCACGCACCGTGCAGCCATTGGCGATGCGGACGGTGCCGCCGCTGGCCACAGTACTGGAATCGTCCATGAACGGTTGCACCACGCGCAGTAGCGAGTCACGATCCAAAATCGAATCTGCATCGACGCAACAAAATAACGGGTGACGTGCGGCGTTAATGCCGCAATTGATGCCGTCCGCTTTGCCGCCATTCACTTTATCGATCACCCGCAGCTTCGGAATTTTCGGCGAATAATACACGCCCAGCACCGGTTTTACCTTTAGCCGCACGTTGTACGATTGCGGAAAGGCGATGAGATCAAACGCCTTGATAAGCTGGGCAAGTGTGCCGTCTTTCGAGCCATCGTTGACCACCACGACCTCATAATCGGCATAGCGCAATTGCAGCATCGATTGTATTGAGGTAACGATGGTCGCCTCTTCGTTGTAGGCCGGAATCACGATACTGATGGGCGGCTCATAGGCTTTGAGCATTGATTCTGCCACCTCCACGCGGCCCATCGCCCGCCTGCGGTAGATTAATCGATATGTCACCAGACTGATAATTATTTGCGTGCTGGACATGGTCATCACGTAGCTGAACAAGCACCAGACGATAATCTCAGTGTTAAGCATCATTTAATTCGCTCTGCCAGTACATGAAGCAGCATTTGCCGCGTAAAAACATCTTGCTCAGCGCGGGCATGCGCGCTCAGCGCCGCACCGCCCGCAAGCGCATGCAATGCGCCGACCGCGCGGTAGCGCACCCACCACGAGCTATCGCGGGCCAGTGAAATGAGCGTCTCAATATCGTCTTGCAAACCAATTCGTCCCAGCGCGCGTGCGCACTCCATTCTGACTAGCCAGCTGGCACTATGGGTTTGTGCAAGCACGAGCGAGCGATCATCGAACGATCCCATGCGTCCTAATGCATGCATGATGGCCGCGATCTCTTCAGGCTCGGTCGCGAGCGGTAGTCGCTCGCGAAGGATAGGAATCGCGGCCATATCACCAAGCCCTTCCACCAGCCGCACCAGACGGCGCGTATGTGATGGGTCCGCTTCACGTACGGCGGCTTCGACCAGCGCGAACGCCGCTGCTCCATGCGGGCGAATGATCTCGGCCATGGCGGCTGGAAACCAATCGCGGGTGTTGAGCGCATGCCGTAGCGCCACAAGGCCCCGCGCCGGATCGGCCTTTAATAGGGCTTCGGTAGCAATGTAGGAAAGATGCGCGTCAGCGGTTTCGGCAATCGCGGGTAGTTGCGCCACCGTTTTCGCATTCGCCAACAATGCGATCGCTGACAAACCCACCAGGCGATTCGATATGCGCCAGCTCCCGATCAATCGGCCAGCATAATCCACCATACCCAACTCGCGCGCGGTCTCGGTCAATTGATCGCTGGCCTCGTCTTTTACATAGCCTGTAAAGCGTAACCATAGCATCAAGAACAAGATTCGATCGCGATCAGGGAGTGGCGGTGCGGCAATATGTTCTCCGGCCATACGCGCAAAAAGGTAGGGTTCCCACAGTGTATTAAATGCTTGCTTGTGCGCATCGGCGCGCAATCTAAAAATGCGCATTGTAAAGGTGGCGACAATCATTAAGACGCATAGCAGCGTCAACACTATCACGGCGTAAATGAGTGTCACCGCGAGTGAGTAAGAAAAATGCGTTGTAAACGGGGCAATCGAAAACCAATCGCCCAATGCGTCAATGGTGGTGTGCGAATCGGTGGGTAAAGGTTGCGCGAGTCCCGTCATGGGAACGCATATGATCCACGCTGCGCGCGATCGGTGCGGCATGGGCTTATTGGAAACGAAAACTGACGCCCGCGCCAAATTCATGATGCGTTAGGTGGGCGCGCGTTGCTCGCCCCAGCGCGTAATCAAGTGCCCAAGCGTCGTCGAATGCATGGCGACCGTAAATATTGATTGAGCGAATATCGGTGGACGTAATGGGCAAGAATGCGGCGGCCCGGTCGAGTTCATTTCCGCGCGACAGTGAAATCTGCAGATTTGATCGCTGCCCGTAATAGTAGGCGCCCGCAGCCCGATAGCTCACGGCGTTGCCTGCCGAGCTTGAGTGACTGGGGTAGACAGTAACGGCCGCGCCATAGTTGTCAAAATATTTTTCTAGGGTGATTTCACCAATCGTCACATTGCTTGTGTCGTAGCGCGCGTGGCGCACGCTGACTGCGGCACCATATCCTTGCTCGAAGCTTTGTAATAATTGTGCCTGGATGGCATTGCTCGGTAGAAAGTTGTGCTCACGACTTTTCATCGCCTCAAAATATAGCGTGGTTTTATTGGACACGGGTGTGTAGGCGGCGACCGTCACTGCTTCATCGCGCAGCCCAAATCGCGACACGCGCGAAATATCAAAGCGTAGGCTTTGGCGGGGCGCGAATTGATGAACGATTGCAAGACGCGTAGTCGTCCAATCGGGCGCGTCGTTTGAAAGCGTTTCGCGTGCGGTGCTTGCGGTGATATCAGTGAAACTTTGATCGGGAGCCACTTCGCTCGCGTGCGCACTAAAAGGTGCAGAGGCGAAAGTGGTTAGCCCGAATACGGCGAATAAAAATTGCTTTAGGGTAATCGCGCGCGACCGATTTTGTGTCGATTTCAAAATTAGCTTTTGCGCGCGAGTAGGGATTTTACTCTTGCCGAAAGCTCCGCGGGGCGAAATGGTTTGATCACGTAATCGGTCGCACCCATTTCCAAACCTTTCAAAATATCTTCTTCACGGGACATGCTCGTCAACATGATAACCGGTACGTGTTTCCAAGCCGCGCGCGAACGCAAGTTAGTGAGCAATTCATAGCCGTCGTGAAAGGGCATCATCACATCCATTATGACCAGACTCGGTATCACCTCACTGGCGAACACAGCCATGGCCTCGTGGCCATCAGCAACCTTGGCAATAGCGTAGCCCTCACGTTTTAAACGGAATTCGATCAGGCTGGAAATCGTGGGGTCGTCCTCGACGATGAGAACGAGTGGTTGCGTTAGCATTTGATAGTGCACGATACTGAAAATAAAGTTCCTGCTATTGTAAACCTCGCCGTGTGTCAATCGCGCAGGCAATGTGAGCAAATGTGTCGCCGATCAGCTAAAGCATAAGCAACCGCCGCTCGTCTTGCTTCAGGCGCTTGCAGGCCGTGAACGCGTCGAGATGCTCGCCAGTATTAATGTTTGGCCGCAAAATCTGTAATCACGCCACCGCATTTGTCAAAACAGATTCGCATACCCCTACTAGACGCGAATTTATTTATTGCTCACGCGGATTTGCCAATCAAGCCTGTCAGCATTAGCGCGAACAGCACCAAAAGAATATCGCTGTATTATTTGCGCGCGTCGTGCGGTAGAGCGTTCACGGTAGTAAGAAAAACTAGGTCGCTGACTTCACTTCTGTCTTGAGTGCCGTTTCTAAAGCCATGAAGCGCTGCGTCATTTCAACCGGCAAATGGAAGCGAAGCTTGGTCAGCAATTCGTCGTGGAGTGTTAATTCCTGCCTCCACCGCGTTTGGTTGACGGCGGTGATTGAATCGAATTGTTCTTGGGTAAATGACGCGCCACTCCAATCGAGATCTGCATATTTTGGAATAAACCCCAGTGCGGTTTTTTCTGCACTGGCTTTACCTTCTACGCGTTCCACAATCCATTTCAACACGCGCATATTGTCACCAAATCCGGGCCAAATAAATTTCCCGTTTTCGTCTTTGCGGAACCAGTTTCCGCAATAGATTTTCGGCGCGTTCGTACCCGCTTTTTCCCCCATCTGCACCCAATGGCTAAAATAATCTGCCATGTTGTAACCGCAAAAAGCGATCATCGCGAACGGATCGCGACGCACCACGCCGACTTGCCCGGTGATTGCGGCAGTGGTCTCGGAGCCCAGCGTGGCAGCCATGTAAACGCCTTCGTTCCAGTTTGCGGCTTCGGTGATTAGCGGCACCGTGCCGGAGCGTCGGCCGCCAAAAATCATGGCTGCAATCGGTACGCCATCCGGGTTATTCCATTCTGAATCTAGCGACGGACATTGCGTTGCGGAAACAGTAAATCGAGCATTTGCGTGCGCGGCGAGTCGGCCACAATCGGGAGTCCAATCGCCGCCCTGCCAATCGGTCAATTTTGCGGGCGGCGTTTTCGTCATGCCTTCCCACCAAACATCGCCCTCGGGCGTCAGCGCGACGTTGGTAAAAATCGTGTTCGACTTCATGGAATCCATGCAATTCGGATTGGTTTCGTAAGACGTTCCCGGTGCCACCCCAAAAAATCCGGCTTCTGGATTGATTGCATATAGGCGCCCATCGGCGCCGGGTTTGATCCACGCAATATCATCGCCCACGGTGGTCACCTCCCAGCCTGCTTGCTTGAATGGCGCTGGCGGTATCAACATGGCGAAATTAGTCTTCCCGCAGGCCGACGGGAACGCGGCGGTGATGTAATGTTTGTTCCCTTCCGGCGTTTTTACACCCAGGATTAGCATGTGCTCAGCAAGCCAGCCCTGCTGCTTGCCCATCACGCTCGCAATGCGTAACGCGAAACATTTTTTACCCAGCAATGCATTGCCACCATAGCCCGAACCATACGACCAGATTTCGCGCGTTTCGGGAAAATGCACGATGTATTTGTGGTCTTTATTGCATGGCCACGGCACGTCTTTTGGGTCCGCGTTGTTGCCCGCATCCAAGGGCGCGCCAACTGAGTGTAACGCCGGTACAAACGCGCCTTCATCACCCAATACGTCCAGCACTTCGTGGCCCATGCGCGTCATCAATTTCATATTGACCGCAACATAGGCCGAATCGGAAATCTCCACGCCAATATGCGCGATGGGCGAGCCGAGCGGGCCCATGCTGAACGGCACGATATACATGGTGCGGCCGCGCATTGCGCCGGCGAACAGGCCGCTTAATGTTTCGCGCATCTCGGCAGGTGCCATCCAATTGTTGGTCGGGCCTGCGTCCTGTTGGCGCTCAGAACAGATGAAGGTGCGATCTTCCACCCGCGCCACATCGCTAGGATCGGAGCACGCCAAATAGGAATTCGGGCGTAACGTTTCGTTTAATTTTATAAATGTTCCGGATGCCACCAACTCGGCACAAAGCCGGTTGTATTCCTCATCGCTGCCGTCGCACCAGTAAATACGATCAGGCTGGGTGAGAGCGGCAACTTCAGCGACCCAGGCCAGCAGTTTGCGATGTTGGGTAGGCGGCGTGCCAGCAACGGCATGGTCTATTTTCGCGCGTGCGTTCATCATATTGCTCCTCGTGAGTGGCTGGATGGCGTCATCCAGCTTTGCGGCGACATCTACGTTGCGTCGCTTGCGTCGTTATCTAGTCATAAAGTATCCCACCATCACCAAATGCTGTCTGATTATTGATTATGCTTTTTGGGCATGGAGGGTTTGTATTTTTTGTGTGCGGTTTGGGGTTGTGATGAGGTGGGAAGTCTAGTGTGGGCGGGCATTTTCGAGAAGAAATGGTTGGAGATAGCCGTTGATATTTGGTTTAGCTCGTCCTGAGCGAAGCGATTTGCGTCTGATGTGATGATGTATGCGGAGGTGATTTTGCGACCGAGCCGTGGGTAGCCCGGCGGCTAGTCATTTTCTTTTGCTTCGCCAAAAGAAAATGACTAAAGAAAAGCAGCCCCGATGCCGCGCCCCTTCGGGGTTCCCAACATTTCGGAAAACGGTCGGGCCACGAAAACAACTCGGATGGCGGAGGAGGTTTCCAAGTCTCGTAGAGGTCGTCGCGCCATCCTCAAACAATTTTCGTGGAAACCCCCGCCCCTTTTTCAAAATGTTGGTGCGGCAACAGGGGAATTCTCGACTGCGACGGGTTGTGTAATAGGGCCGATTTGAAAACAATGCACGCGAGAAAAAAGAAAAATAATAGCGTGGGTCGAAGTGGAAATCGGAAACAAAAAGCAAAACTTAAAACTCTTCCCGCTCCCGCGCAGGCGGGAGCCTAATTACGTCACCTCAACGACCAACTCAAAAGCAGAAAGGCCCCGTGAGAGTCGCCGAGCAAAGCAGATGCGACAGGGGCATTCCGCGAGGACTGTCTGACGAGGACGCCACATTGCTTGCATAACTCACTAAAAATAATTCGCCCGAAGAGTTCCGCAGCGGCCTGTCGCTTCGAGTAGCGCAGGGAACCCCGCGCTTTTGCGGGGCGATGAACCCGGGTCGCCTTTTCTTTGGTTCCTTTCTTTTGGCGAAGCAAAAGAAAGGAACTAGCCGCCGGGCTACCCCCGGCTCGGTAGTAAAATTATCGTTGCACAAACCAGATTCAGCTTAACCCGACCTACCAAACCAAATCGAAAGCACATCATGACCCACCTAAAACCCGGCGACGCTGCCCCTGATTTCAATGCCACTACCACCAACGGCTCCACCATCAGCCTCAAAGACTATCGCGGCAAAAAGCTCGTATTATATTTTTATCCAAAGGATGATACGCCGGGCTGTACGGCGCAGGCTTGTTCGTTGCGTGATGCGAATAAGGATATTGTGGCGAAAGGCGCGGCGGTGTTGGGTGTTTCAACACAGGACGAATCGTCCCATCAAAAATTTACGTCTAAATACAAACTCAATTTCCCGCTGCTCGCCGATACTGATCATGCTATTAGCAAGGCTTACGGCACGATCGGCGGTGGCGGATTGTTATCAGCCGCCAAAGCGCTGGTCGGCATGGCCGATAGGATCACTTTCATCATCGACGAGCGCGGCTACATCGCGCATGTAATTGATTCGCCAAATACCAAAAATCACGCGGAGGAAGTATTGGCTTTGTTGTAACCTGCGTTGCGGTAATGGCAAATTAATGCGCCGCCCCGGCATCGGCCGCCGAACTACTTCCGCCGCCACCCTTCTTCGGTTTCGACATCCATACCACCGCAATCAATGATACAAATCCGATCGCCGAAACATAAAAAATATCATTCGCTGCCAGCATGAAGGCTTGTTGATCAATCAGGCGGGTGATCTGCGCGTAGGCTTGTTCGAGGCTCATGCCCTGCGCCTGCAAGCCTGCAATGGCTTGGGTGGCGCTTGGGTTAGTAATATTAATATTTTCACTTAACTGCGCATGATGCAAGATGGCACGATTTTCCCACAACGTGGTGGATACTGAGGCACCGATACCACCGGCCATAATCCGCATAAAGTTGGATAACCCTGATGCGGCTGGAATGCGCGAGGTGGGCAGGCCCGACAGCGTCACCGTCACCAGTGGAATAAAGAAAAGCGCCATCGCAATACCCTGAACGATAGTCGGAATCATGATGGTCATGAAATCGGCCTGGGTGTTGAACAGCGCGCGCATCCACAGCACCAGCCCGAACACTAAAAAGGCGGCTGTGGATAACCAACGCGGATCAACCGTGCTCACTTTTTTACCCACCAGTGGTGAAAGTAAAATGGCAAAAATGCCTACCGGCGCAAGAATGGCACCGGCTTGTGTGGCGGTGTAGCCCATCCATTGCTGAAGCCAAAGTGGCAGCAACACCACGTTGCCAAAAAAGAGTCCGTAGGCAAGCGACATCGCCAATGCGCCCGCCCAAAAATTACGCCCCTTGAATAAACTTAAATCCACAATCGGGTGCTCATCGGTGAGTTCCCACGTTATAAAAAGCGCAAGGCCGACTACCGCGGTAACGCCCAGCACCACAATCTGGGTAGAGTGGAACCAGTCAAGCTCTTTGCCTTTATCCAGCAGTATTTGCAGCGAGCCAACCCAGATTACCAGCAACCCCAAACCCACCTTATCAATCGGTAATTTTTGCGTGGGCGTTTCGCGATTTTTCAGCAGATTCCAAGTCAGCAAAGCCGCCGCCAGGCCAACCGGAATATTGATATAAAAAATCCACGGCCATGAAATGTAATCGGTAATCCATCCACCCAGCAAAGGACCCATGATCGGGGCAACCAGTGTCGTCATGCTCCATAAAGCCAACGCCATACCGGCTTTGGCTTTGGGATATATCGACAGCAGCAATGCCTGCGACAACGGAATCATCGGCCCCGCTACCGCGCCCTGCACCACGCGACAAAAAATCAGCGCTTCGATGCTGGGTGCCAATCCGCACAGCAGCGATGCCAATACAAAAAGTGAAATGCTGGCCGCGAACAATTTCACCTGCCCAAAGCGCTGCGTCAGCCAACCTGTCAGCGGCACCGCAATGGCGTTTGAAACTGCAAAGGATGTAATCACCCAAATGCCCTGTGTAGAACTCACCCCCAGATCACCCGAGATGGCCGGAATTGAAACGTTCGCAATTGAGGTGTCCAGCACATTCATGAAGGTGGCGGCACTCAACGCGATAGTCCCCATGATGAGCGCGGATCCGGTTAACGGCGGATGCTCAAACGGCATGGGCCGTGCAGCGGGCATGGATTTAGTGGGCGGCACGGGTGGCATGGGCATACTAACCGCATCATTTGTCGTGGTTGACATAGGGACGATCCGTTATCTGTTATCCGCTATCCGCTATTTACTAGCGCAGCTTCGCGTTTCGCCAGGATGATTTGACGGGGGCCGCCACGCCCATATTGGCAGCAATAATTTTATTCACGCGCTGGTTCGCTTCCGCATCGGTTTGCGCAAATACGGTGGTCGTGCTCGTGGATGGCGTCATGGTGGCGTCACTCAGACTTTTACCGCTTTTATCCTGCACATCCACTTTTACCTCCATTGACAAGCCTACTCGCAGCGGGTGTTCACTGAGCTGCTTTGCATTCAGCATAATCCGCACTGGAATACGCTGCACGACCTTGATCCAGTTACCGGTCGCATTCTGCGCCGGCAACAACGCAAACGCGGCCCCGGTGCCCGCACCTAAACCTGCGATAACACCATCGAATTCAACCTTGCTGCCGTAAACATCGGCGACTAATTTAACGGGCTGGCCGATACGCATATTGCGCAATTGCACCTCCTTGAAATTGGCGTCAACCCAAACTTCGTTCAGCGGCACAATTGCCATCAAGGGTGTACCCGGTTGAATACGCTGCCCTACCTGGACACTGCGCTTGGCAATAAATCCTGATACGGGTGCAGGTAAATCAGCACGTTTATAAGCTAGGAATGCCTCGCGCACTTTACCGGCCGCACGCAGCACATTCGGGTGCTCGCTCGCGGGTACGCCATCAGTCAGCGATTTATTCGATGCCAACTGCTCGCGTGCCGCCTCTACATTAGCAATGACAACGGCCTGCGCGCTTTTTGCGGCGGCCAACGTAGAAATGGCATGCTGCAACTCTTCGCCGGACACCGCGCCTGAAACCAGTAGCGGCTGAC